>BNJU01000940.1_pt1:0-107500 | contig 263868 bp, 403 predicted proteins | sample 8539281 | NCBI WGS metagenome assembly BNJU01 (sample SAMD00202456, study PRJDB9452) | human saliva metagenome | isolation source: human saliva | place: Japan
ATGGAAGTTACGTATTGTCTAAAGTCTGGCAATTTATCCTAAATCATTAGTCATCATCTACTCCCATTAGCTTCTACAGCCTTCTCACATAGGTTGGATTCGATTATCTCTAGGGCTCTTTCAAAAGTCTTGATAACCTTATAACGCTCCCCTTCAAAAGTCCAGATAATCCTGATTGGTCACACTCAAACGAGCGTACTCTCAGGACCATAGTTGGCTTCAGGTCAGTCTTTCTGTTGAAATGTCAGTACGAGCAGGAGTCAGAGATCGCTTTATTGCAAGCAATCTCTTCTTTCTGCTCTTCAAAGATGGGCTGCGGTAGCTCATCTTCATCAACCTGTTTCGGCCAGATCAGAGTGACATCATGCTGCTCATGCTAACTCTCCTTGATTTTGGGCAAGAAATCTGAAAAATCACATGCAACTGTTGCTTGAGGTATTGGGGCATGACAGGGATTGTCACGATTAACATACTTGTAGTATGCCCAATCGACCCTACGAGCAACATGAGATGTCTAAATTCAAAGCAATCCCCTTGATGTTTTCGCCTCAATTGCGCTATCAATCAATGGGTTGAGGTAGTCATCACGCTTGGTTGTTTGATGCCATCTTGCTAAGTAGCCTCAAAACATCTTCTTTAGCCATGATTATTATTCACCAAGTTTCTGTCATCTTTGCTTGTCCGTCTTTTTCGTCTCGAAACGAGCTTTCAGGATCAGGAAGCTTGTCTTCTTCCTGATTTTCTTCGATGACTTCCAAGACCTCTGGACAAGTTTAAAATCACGTAAATTATTGAGATAGTCAGCACGCCTCGTGTTGTCACTCTGGATTGTTCGCCCAGCGTGTCGGATGCCACTGACAGCCTGAGAGTCTGCAAACTGACCAGCGCTGAGCTGGAGACTTTAATTTCCTTTAGTCATGACAGACCTCCTGCTACTAGCTTTGTCAGCAGCAAAAGTCACGTCAGCTGGTTTTGCGCAACGCCCATCTGTACCCAGATGTGCGTTGATCATGCCACAACAAGCTTCACTGAAAATTGACGGCCGTCTTAGCGTGCAATACACCCTTGCGAAGACCGTGTTGTCTTCGATAAATTGAGCGTGCTCAGATGATGCTGCGCTAGCACCTTTCGCGCTCGGCAAGAAGGTAGAGAGAACCGAAACCACTCAACGATGTGACTATCAGGAATGGTTGCAGCCAACGACCTCACCCCCAATTACTGGAAGAGTGTTGTCAAGACCTGAAACGATAGCAGCTGACGAATTGAATGGACAAGAGTTTGATTTTAAGCGCATGACGGGTGTTGTGAGACATTGCCCAGATTGCCACGCTGTCTGAGTAATCGCTTTTTAATCGCCATTGGAGCTGAAGCTGCCAATTCTGGTAGAACTGCATGAGGATCTCGTAATGCCAGCTGAATAGTTGATAGGTGTGTTTCATGCAAGTCTGTCCAGTCTTGTCTCATTCTTGCAGTAGCTATGGCTCAGATGTTTCAGAAAGACGAGTTACAATCCCACCAGGCATTTTTGAGTCTTTTCCGTAAAGAATTGATTTTGATCAGCGTGCAAACTCGATAGCTTGAGCAAGACCGAAAAGAAGAAGTTCATTAGCGTGATTGATATCACTCATCTTGGCAAGATTGAATTTGACGCTGTGATAAGGCGCCGACTTTGTAACCATCGACTTTCAATTTGGTGACGCTGAAGCCAACTTCATTGAGTTTAGCAGTAACCATTTCAGTCCAGATAGCTTCTGGAATGTTCCTGCTTATGATGTTTTGATGCGTTTTACCTTTAACTGGCTTTGAGCCAAACTTAGTGATCAGTTTTGAATACTGGTCCATGTTGTTGCGTAGCAAGTCCACAACACTTGGAGAGTTGTGTCGCGCCTTTAACAGAGCGCTTTTCTGTCATGAGGTTGCGTGTCTGTTCAAGGAATTCTGAACCTTGTCGTTCTTGGATCAAGAGTTTCCATGGCAGAGCGTGTCATGCCACCAAAATATTTGTTGCAGTGAGTCATAAGATTGTCTCTCCTTGTTTACTATGCGCTTTGGTGCTGGTTCAGATCATTGGCCGCCTCTGCTTTGAGTGTCTCATCAGCTGTCTTCAAGCTCTGCCAATTCAGTTTCGCGTTCTTCAATCTCTTCTTGACTTTCATCAACTTTTTCCTGATATTCTCTCCTGTTCCTTTCAAGATCTTCAATCTCAGCCTCATCAGCTTTGAATTTCTTCACTGTGCTGCTGGCTTCTGGATAGCAGCTTCAAAAGTTCTTCATTGCGCTCTCTGGAAGCCTTACCCTTTGGCTTTCGGATAATTTTTCACGTAAGACGTTAATCTTACGACGTAGCATGAGTTGTTTTTAGCATTCCTAAGCTTCCTTTAGTGCTTTCTCTGGATTCTAGCGATGCGCTTGGATTTCTTCAAATTCACACGCTTTCTAGCTTGAACCCGTGCAGGTCTTTCATAGGCTGGGAAGGTCACGACTGACACTTCCAAGGTAGATCAACCTTATTGATGGTCCACTTTGTCGTGCCAATGTCACGGCACTCAATGTCCCTCATCCAAAACGTTAAAACTCAAATGAACATTGGTCAAACGTCATCCGCGTTGGACACGATTTATATGAGGTTCAGGGCGGTCAATGTCATTTCATGGACAACAATACGTGCCCATAGCCCTTTTCATCGACACGTAGGGTCAATGTCCCAGACTCTAGTGCGAGCAAGTACAAGCTTCAGTAATTGTGGCTGATGAGCGCGCGCTGTCGTTTTCTAGCGTGTCATCAAAAGCGCTTTCAGCGATTTCTTCTTCTAAAGCAGCCTGGCCACAATTCTGTCACCAGAGTCAAAAGACCGCCAAAATAGCCTTCAATGACTCTTCTTGTTTTGTCGCTTCCACTGAACCTTCGTCAAGCTCGACCTGGAAAGACCGTGTAGTGAATGCTGTCTCTAGTCACTTTCGTCTCCTTTCTAATTTCTTCCGATCGCCAATCCTCGTCAACTGGACGAAGTTCTCCAAAATAACAAGTGTCTGTCAAGTCCTTCTTTTGCGGTGTTAATCCAGCTCTGACTTCACTACCTTCCATAAGACCCTGATGTAGAGGTTTGAACCAATGTCGACAAGGCTTTTCAAGTCGTAGGTCAACAGACTGCGCGCGTAATTGAACAGCCACAATAAGACGGTGCATATAGAGCAGTTGTCTTGTCATTTCTTGCTGTAGGTGTCGATATTGACTCTAATCTTAGTACTGATAAAATTAGTCAGCACTCATCCTTGTTGAAGTTTCTGACCCGACAAGGAAAGGCGGGACGCCATGACTTTAGCGAGTGTTGTCTCATCGATTTCTACCGTGTCCTTTGATGGCAATAAACAGTTACTTTAGACTAAGTGTCTGATTTGTTCGACTTGAAAGCGTTTCCGCTGAATATCCACGGCTTCGCGTAGCTGATGCTTGCCACATACTTGTTAAAACGTTGTCTCTCGGCCCTTCTTCAGTGGCCAGTTCAGCTGTGTGTTGGCATCGGTCTTGATCACCAGCGGCGTGCATATATTTGCTGCCCATGAACTCATTCGTAGCAGATGCCTGTTTGAGATTTCTGAGTACCATCTCCATGCCACTATCCTTGTAGCCATTCCCAAGCCAAGGCTGCTTTTCTGGGCTTGGATTGATAGAAAAGTGCAGCACTTCAGTCAGGTCCAAATGCTGATTGGTAATTGTACTGATGTGATAATCAAATCATCGCCATCAAAAAGATACTTTTGACGGTGGCAAAGGCTTCAAGTCATCAATCAGCCCATCTCTGTAAGGATACTGCTAGATAATAGCATTGCCATCACCTTTCCAAAAGCAAGGTTCTGGACAATGTTATAAATCCATTTTACGAGTCATCCATCGTAAGGATTGATATCAATTTTTCTTGATAGCTCGTCTTTACCCCTGATATCGCCATTCTCCTCCGATCTCCATCAGATGGATTGGCATGGATGAAACGTGGTCAGTCAAATGTTATGCACTCGCTGAGTGGGACCTCTGGGCAATCAGAGACGGGTATAGCTGTTTGCATATCAAAGATGAAAACAAGTCATCTTGACAAACATCTGTGATGGTCAGATGATGGCTCTTGACCTGATTTTTATTTTGCATTTTTCGTTTAACGCTTAGACGTTACTAGCACCTCCATTAAGCTTCAGCCGCCAATAGCGCCAGCGTTTTCACTGTCTTCAGCATTTGACACCCAGCGACACCGAGGCATCAAATATGTCAATCCGCAGACTCTTTCAACTCTTTCTCATACCGGATCATGTCATCAACTTTCTCAATACCGCGATCATTTCCAACATCACACTATAAGCGTCCGAGTGGTAGTAAAGTACTCATTGAGCGCCTTTGGTTTCAATCCAGTCTGAAACCTTCTCTTGATTTCTTCCTAGAATCACTTGAGGAGCATCAACGACGCCGGAACCTGCCTTCTTCATACCAGAGAAAACTCACACGACCAAAACTTCTTGTCAAAGCCAACCTTTTTGATGGAACCCTTGTCTCTCATCATGACGGTGAACCAGTTGACGATATCGTCATAGGAAACTGTAGGCGTTCGCGATGACATGGTCAACGCAGCCATCTTGTTCCCCAACCGAATAACGGATTCCCGTCATCATTAGCTTCTTCTGGTGTGCAGTGATTAGAAGAATGCGTGAGTGATGACAATGTCACCATTCCATAATTCCTGCATAAAGCAGCAGCCGTTAGTCAGCGTGGTTTCGCATGTCGCACCACCATACCATTTGATTGGCAGTTATTGGCCAGTTTTCCAGCGTCCAGTCATAGTTCAAATCTGAATTGATGTGCAGTCCTGAACATTGGAAGTAGGCAGTCGCTGAGTTGGTAAAGACGTAAGCGTCTTGTTGAAGAACCCACTGCGAGTCTGCGATCAGCAGGCGAGCAACTCTCTCTGCGTCATGCACCAACTCCTTGAGTTCAACCTGTCACACCAAGCGACGGTTAGCTTGTGCTTGATATAGATTGGCTGGTAAAGTCAACACTCATCGTCCTTATCTCGTGTCTCGCGTCACAGATAAAGAGAGAAAGTAACTATCATCTTCAACAGTTCCATCAAGGACCTTATCACAATACTCTTCAAACGCTGAGCAGGAAGCCGTTTGGTTTGTCACCAGCCGTGGTGATAGCTACATAAGCAACTTATTACGGTATGTGCCTCAGCGTTTACACTCTTTCATCAAAGTGTATTTCTTGATGATTTATACCGTGAATTTCATCAAGAATGATGATGTTCCCGTTAAAAGAGTCAAGATTGCTCTTTCTGCAGCAAGAGCGCTGGATCGTGAAAAAGAACCTCTGAGAATTCCTTTCGGACAACATGCTCATTGTTGTTGTCTTTGATTTTGATTGACTTGTCTTCCAGTACTTGACTGTGTGAGTCATAAAATCAAAAGCTTTCTAGTCTGTTTGAGAGAGTTAGCAAGGATGTAAGCACTAGATCCGCTCTGACTATCCAAAATGGAAGTGGCTAGAGCGATGGCAGAAGCAAAAGGCGTTCACCATTCTCACGAGGCAACATGCAAAAGCGCCTCAGTAAAAGCGCCTCATCGTTGTTCCTTCCTTTGTTGAAAAGCCAGATTGACAATACAGAATATTTGCCAAGGCTGAAGAATGAAAGGACGTTTGTCAGGAGTAAGCATGCCATCCAAAGATTCACCCTTTCGATGGACAATCATAAGCCTTCGATGAACTTCTGACCACAAAGTCAAACTGCTCATTTGAAATCAGGGGTCACTCTCAAGGTCTTTGAGAAATCTTTGGCATGCTTTTCCTTACGGACGTTTGCCTGCTGCGTCAATCTTCCCCCTGACACGACACCCTCAGAATAATCAACCGCACTTTTGAAACTAAGATTTGTTCTTGACTCGCCAAGATTGGCAATCATTCCTTCAAGTCCGCCGCTAGCATCTTTTGGCTTTCGGTGGCTCAATTCCGACGGCTCTTGATTGAGTCTCAAGCCCACGTGAGTATGTGATGATGTCTTTTCTCGGAGACTTTTCCATGGTCGACCAGTGTAGGTGTCTTTACGTTCCATCGATGCTCATGCCTCGTCCTCACGCTCTTCAGTGATCTGAGAGCCATTAGCGAGAAATTCATCACGAGCGTTCTTGTAGTCACAGAGCAATCCAGAATAGGACTTTCTCAAGATGTCATTGCATAGTGCTTTCGAATTAGGTGCCCATGTCTTCATGGATTCACCCTTGTCGTTCACTGGTAGCTCTCGATCTTCTGGTCTCCTGGCTAATTTTTCACCTCCTTTCAAATTTTGTGTTCAAATGTGCTTAAAATTCTCACAGGGGTTCAGGAGGGGAAAGACTTCCTCCCGGTCCCCGCCGCCCGCTCGCGAGGGTGGGGTTCAAAATTTTGAAAAATTTTTATAAAAGTTCATCAAAATCTTTTCTCTTTTGCCACCACAACTCCCTGACCTATGACCTTATCGCTGACGCGTCAAGTGAAAGGTGCTGTGCAGTCGCTAGCTAGGCTAATCAGGTTCCAAGCAAACGAACGTTCTAAGTTCTTGACACCAGAAACGTAGATGTGAGGGACCATCCCAGCTGGTACTCTCGCACATACCTCCAAAGACTCTTGGCACAGATACTTGTCCCAGCTTCATCATGCGACCCCTGAACTTATCCCAACGACTAGTCTTTCGTGGGTCTGACTGGTTTGAAACGTCACACGCCATTCCTCACCGCCGATGAACTTCTAGTGTCCTGTTTGGGCCATGCTAACTCTGCAGCGTCTAGACTAAGGATAAAGTATGGTTCATTCTCGCATACAGTATGTGTGATCTGACTCAACGACCTCGGTTTTCCCGAATATGGATACTGTTTGTGCTCTTGCCTGTCTCCTTCCTGGTGCACAGTAGTGACAGCTGTCTCCGAATGTCCCTTGTTTGTTAAAATGTCATATCATCATATTAGCACTTTTCGGGAGAAAAACATGGCACCCTCAAATTTCAAAATCACCCAAAATAATTCTGCGAACTTTTGTCAGCTAAAACTATACCACTTACCCTCTGAATTATCTTTTGTATATTGTGTAACTGCCATTTTCTCAAAAAGCCTTGATAATTTTGGATTGTATGTGGTTACATTTTGAATGTAACATAGCTTCATATTATGTCAAACTACTAGTTGCCTAAACGAAAAGATGTCAAGGTTCTTGTCCTGTTATCTGGAATTCAATCCGATATAACGCTTTGGTACTGCTGCGCTAGCATGATTGAACATCTCCATCAGCATAGCTATATGTCCTTGTGCTTTTTATAGTAATGGTAGCCAAATGTCTTCTCAAGCGTGTGAGTACTCTACGTTCTCAATCGCCACTAATCTTCAGCAGCTTGCTTGATAATGATATAAGCAGCTTGTCTTGATAATGGTTTGTTTCTGACCTTGCGAGATTGGAAAAGATATTCTGACTCTCTCTGCCTTAATGCGCTATCCATTTCTTCTTTGAGTCAAAGCATTCATCTTGACCCACGTCGTTTTCTTTGTCTTCTTCTCGATCAGTAGGATGGGTAGCTTACGAATGTTTGAGACCTTTGAGGCTACACGATGTCTGAGATGCGCAGTCCTGTGTTGATGCCTGTTAGAAATATCAGATAGTTTCTGTAGTTCCAATCTCTCAGATAATCACACATCATACATTGTGTCTCGTTTCGTATCGGTTCAACGTAGTCATTCATGCTTACACCTCCTGGATATGAGGACAGTCGCCTGAATGTCCCTTGTTTGTTAAAATGTCATGCTATCATATTAGTATCTTTTTCGTGAGATAGTACCCTCTCATTTTCACTTGATATTTTTAACGGCTGTCGCCTTTTGATTGTAGCATATTGCTCAAGAATGATTCTGCGTCTTCTGTAGATCGTTGCACGCTTTACAAATTTCTTTGTCACACTTCTCCATTTCAGAAAGGGATAGCTCCAGCGTAGTTCAAAGATTTCTTGTCTTCTGCGACCAGTGCGCCAATCAATTTCTGACCACAGACTTGAGCCTTTCAAGGTATTTGAGAGTTGGGTCGTCTAGTAGCTTGATAGCTAGGACTTCGGGTTGGCTTGCTGATTCCGCTATGTCCTCCGCTTGAAGTGCTCTGGCCTCTTTGTATCAACTCTTCGTCTTAGTCTGATTGTAATGGTCTAAGTCGCTGAACTGAAAAGTTCGTTGTTCAGCCGTTGAAGTTCCTTGTTGTCCCAATCTTCTCACCAAAATCCTCCTGTGTATCTCGATCTGCACGTTTGGCACCTGTCTGATGCTTTTCAAAGACTATTTTCTAATGATTTGCTTATTGCCTTGAAACCAGCTTTTTGGTTATTTCCTGAAAAAGCTATCTGAATTGTTTGTGGGTCAAAGTTCAAGTGTTTGCTTGAACTGTCTTGTTGATGTTCAAGCGCCTGCTTAGCCTCTCTTTTTGATTCTTTTGTTCATTTTTGAAAATTACCCATCCGCTAACTACAATAGCTAACATTAGAACTATCAAGCTCGCTATGACAATCATAGCTCCTAAAATTTTGATAATTTCAAGTAATATCATTTCCCACCTCTCATTGATTTTCATCACATTTTCCTTACAAATCTTTCATCCTCACGTTTGACCTCATCCAGAAGATTGCTCAACCATCGTCGTGTTCATCCGCACTCACGCTGAACATAATACCGCAAAAGCATGTTTCACAATCTGCATGTGTTTATTTTAGATACATCCTCTTGACCTCCATCTTTCTTTTGTTCGTTTCTCTTAGTCATAGTAGAGCGAGCTTTTCATCCCAGACATAATTTGTATTTTATGCTAAGATCTCACGCATTTTTCTTTTCAATCCATCAATTCTGTTTTTGTCTTTCGGATATCTTTGTGTAAGTACGATTGTAAAGTCATGTCTTCTAAAAATCGAATTTCGCTCAACCATTGCTTCTTGAATGATTATATAGGTTTGTTTCTTGTAATTTGTCATCAAGCAATTCCTAATATTCGTAACGATATCCAAAATATCGGTGCTTTCCAATTGATAGTAGTACATGCCCTCAAAATCATCTCCAGTGTATCCTCCAGTTTGATCACAAAATTCTCATCATATTGAATGATTCCATACGCTTCACGAGAGATAAAAGAAAACCACTGCGAAAATTCTTCACCTCCAATCAGCACTACTTGCATGTCTCCCAGAGCATCCTTGATAAACACAGGCTTGTCTTTAGCAAGTCTTCAAACAATTCACCTGCTTTTCCATCAATCCTTTTCAAACTGCTTGACTGATTTGCTCTCATGTAGATTGCTGTTCAATAAACCATTGTTCAACTTTTCTTCAAGCGTTTTTGTCATTTTGTTTTGTCCTCCATTTTCTTTATAGTCTTGCTTTCTGTCTCTCTCGCTCCGCTTGTTTTCAGGGACTAGTTTCATTTTATAATCAGGATTGCTCCATTCAGGATTATTGCCTGCTGTGGTTATGCCTCATAGCTTTTATTATTCTTTTCGAGCTGAAAATCCCACTGAGTTTGAAATGCCTGCTCAGGAGTTTTAATTCCTTGGTTGATCCAGTTATCAAAATCCTAGCTATGTAATTAAATTTGCGAACATTATTTTGCAGCGCAATCTTAACTGCCTCCAGAAATAGCTCAGTAGAGCCTTTTGATTGAGCAGATAATCGTTGATCGTGTCAAATCTAAATTTTTACAAGTCCACGACCTAGATTTGCTTCAATTTCTTGAATAAAATTTTGCTTTATCTATTACTACTATATTATCTTTTATCTTTTCTATATCTGTATCTATCTCATATCTATATCTCCGTTGCGTTACTTATGTTACTGTAACGTTTACATGTAACGTTACCATTTTCGAGTAATTGCTTTTTGTTTTCATAGCGAGCTAAACTCTTTTCTAGTCTGCCTTTTCAGCTTTCTCCATTCCATCAACATTTTGAAGTTTCCCAATTTGGCAAAAGAAAATAATCCCGTTTATAATTTCAATCATCCCAAATTTTTCAGTTTAAGTGCTAAACGAATAGTGTTTGAGCGGACGCCTGAAAATTGCTGCTAGCATTTCTTCCTGTATAATGAACTTTATTATTCATCATTAGCAGGCCATTCCCACCCTGCCGACCAGCTAATGTTAAAATCTTAAACCAAATAACAAGAATAGCATCATGTTCAGTAATGATCAATCAACTTTGATTTTCGTCATCGAAAATATCTGTTGTAATTTTAATCCATTTTATTTCTGACATCTTAACTCCCTTTTCATGTGCATGCCACTTTCGTCTGTTCGCTAACGGCATGTCGCATATCCTGCCATGTTTTATCTCGCCAAAAGCTTCACCAGATCCATTTTTGAGTTTTCGAGCAAATCAATTTTTAGCTTCATACTCTTCCATGTCGTGATAGCAGCGCCGAACTTCATCTTCAAGAAATTTAATGTTCAATCACAGCTTTTAAGACCAGCAATGCAGCGATTATATGTTTTCCCATTTTCCCTTATTGTTTTTCTCCTAAAACGCTAATTCATCTCGTCTATAGACTATCCGCATTTGCAGCATTATTCCGATTTTGAAGTATTTGAAAACTATCCGCAACAACTCCATCACATAGACACACGCTTGACCTTTGTTGATTTTTCGCAGGTACGCGTCTGAATGCGACCAGTAATTCCGGATCAGGTTCCTTTTTAGCCCAATTTGCAAGATTTTCGCCTGTTGGCGCCAAATTACAACGTTAATAAAGTTCGCTTTTCATCGCCACTTTTGATTTTTAAAGTTGCGATTGACAGCAAGAGTAAAAGTTGCGACCGCTGATTTTGTGGAGTATAGGAAGTTCAGCATCGTGAGTCATCCGACCCACAAGTACAACGTTATTTTATCAGTATATAAAGTACCTTTCCTGTAATCGTATTCTTTTTCTTCCACACTTCATAAATCAGGTCACTTCCAGCATATACTTTGTTACAAGAATACCTCATACTGACTTTTTGTGTATGGATAACGTTTAGGCCTATTTCTACTCATTTATTCGTCTCCTCTCTTTTTATCTGCTACACTTGATATTTTTTAACAGCGAGTAGACTAAGAGTATCTGTACTAAAAATAGTATCAAGTGTACCAATTAAGATGATTTTGCACATTTCGATTCTCCTTTATTGCCAGCCCGGACTCTTTTTCCTAGCTTCTGCCAATTTGCGTTGTCGTTCTCGCGGTCGTGCTCGATTGCACAAACCACATACATAGCTTCAAGCTCTATGCGCCTCGTTTGCTCGTGCTATGTTCTGCTTGTTTCTTGGCTTTTGCGCCAATCCAAGTGGTTAATAAATGCGCCATGAAAAGACTAGCACAAGCATAAAAGACTGCTCCTAAAAATTTCACTCATTTTTCACCCTCCCGGAAAGTTATCCTTTCCTGTTATGATGCTGGTACTCATAGCATCTGATTAAAACTTGTTAATCATCACGTCCTGCCGCTGGTTGACGTGCTTCTGCTCGTCTCGTCACACGCTCTAGCTCTGTTTGCAGGTCTTGATTTGGGCTTGTTGTTTCCGTAACCTGCTATCATTCTAACGATAAGCAAAAACATGATAAAACTTACAAACACAAGCTTTCATAGCTGCGTATTTGCTAATCTGCGCTTTTGGACGACGTGCAATGCTTCTAGATTTTCAACTCTATCTTTTAGGGTCATTTCGTCCCTCCGTTGCTCCTGTATTTATGTAATCAGTATCTAAAAATTTCCTAGCCAACCAATGATCTCTTTTGTCGGGCAATCGGTCGTTTTTGCGATTAGTACAATAACTGCAACGACTGCATCTAAAAATTTCTGCTACTATTAAAATTTGGTGCGCTAAAATGTGCTTTTTCAATCGTTCTGCAATTGTCGTATTTTGGGACATATTTTAGTTGTCTTTTTATATGCTTATAAAACATTCTAGCTTCTTTCTGCTCATTTTAATAACCCCTCAATTGCTTTTCGGATAAGTCCATCTTTTGGAAAATCTGCTAGCCTCTATTCCCATTGATAACAATGAGTTTTCTCAACATTTTAGGGTTTTGATTGATTAGTTCAAGAGCTTGTTTAAAATTTAGACTTCACCCGGCTCATATAATGTCCTGAGCAAAATTCGAGACTGTTAACAAAACATTGTTTTATAAGTTCGTCTGTCCACGATTTTATTTCGTACTCAACATTTAAAAATCAAGCTCTATCAAAAAGTGGATTTTAGGATTTGTATTGATATCAATCATAACACTCCTTTCTTCGCAAATATTCCTGACTCACCCTCAAAATTTCCACCGTGAAAAATTAGACATGTAATCCGTAACCCATCTATCGTCGTGAGGTTTTAGGCGGTAACCGCTCTTTTCGCTATCGTAAAAACCGTGTATAGACTGTCTCAAAAGTCGTACCATCCCCCTCAAAGATTTCTGTGCTGTTCTTGTCTTTAAGGCCTGTGAATTGCATGAGCGCAATATTTCGAAAACCCCCGCCAATACAATCCTCCGTCATCGCGCAGCTGAACGCCTTCAGTGTATCAAAGTAAATTCATCAACTACAGATATCCTCTTCCTGAGTCTATCCCACGCTCTAAATTTTGGAATCATCTTTGCACCTCCCATGAAATTATTAACAATATTTTTGCTGTTCGTTATCAATTATTTTATTTTTATAATTCAATACTGGAGCTATGACATCATTTATCAAAAGCAGGCTTCAAAATGATTTCATTTGTCTCAAAAATCTTTTGCCGTTGATTTTTATTTTTATATCATAACTCGTTAGCGATATGTTCAAGGTCGTTTTTGGATAAAAATATTTCAAATGTACTCATTCTTCCACCTCCTGCACTTCCGCCGGTTTTAGCCCACTGCCAAGCCCACTCATTTCCCCAAAGCCAAATCAGCAATTTGTTCACTATAGCATTTCATTTTAGTTTCTCGTCCTTTTCAAAAATTCGGGATGTCATCCCCTGACTTTTAATTTCTTGATATTGTTCTTCCGTCACCAAAAACTTTCCATAAGCTCCAGCCGTGACCGTTAGGTTTTTGTGTGGAATTCTGAATCCGATAATATCTTTCAATGTACGGCCAAAGTCTGTCAGCTGCTGGACTTCTCAATAACCCAAAAATTGTGGACTGATCTTTGATAATTTCTATTGTGTTAAAAAGTCGTTAGCTCGCCATTCACCCTTTTTAGAAATTGCTCATCATACTGATAATTTATATAAGCTGACTCCGTAATCCTGATTTGCCCTTGATTGTGAACGGTGAAGGTTCTTACTTGTGGAGCGAAACAAGCTATCAGAAACATCATTGCGTTTCCAACACGCATTGCCATTTTCCATTGCAGAAGCATTTGACCAGGACTCGTATGGTGGACTTGCGATTATTAAGTCTGGTTTTGCAATTGATTCTAAAGTATCAAATAAAATGTTATCTCCAAATAAACGTCCATAATCAGCAAGATTCAAATCTATATAAATGATCGTTCTTGTTTTCTATGTCTATTCCGATTGAATAGATGTCAATGTTCGCCTCTGAACGATTCAATGTTTTCGCACCTTTAAGATACGAACCATTTCCACTCATCAAAAAGAGCCCAAACTACCATCTCTGATAATCAATACCTCCTATCCCTCATGTTTTTAGGATATAGTAAAACATTTTCCAGTCGCTCCTCAAAAATGCGACTTGAGTCAAAGCCATTCCAAAATCATCCGCATACAAAGTCTTGATTTCTTCGCTGGACAAGTTTGTGTTGATGATTGTACTACGATTATCCAAAATCTCGTAGAGTACACGATGCGCCCACTCGTTGCTACGAGCGTCAACCTTGCGACTCTCTTTTCCTAGATCGTCAAGAAAGAGAAAGTCAACATTGGGCAACAGCTTTATCATCTCTAGACTCAGAGTAGCATTGTCAACCTTGAAACTCTCTTTGATTAGCTAAAGAGCCTCACCACTGACACGAAAAGCACGCTTTTGGGCTCATCATAAGACTTAAACTGCTCATTGAGATAAGCGGCCAAGCCGTAAGTCAAATGGCTCTTACCGACACCAGACGGGCCAGTGATAATCGTATTGCCAATCTCACCTTTTCGCATAGCTAGCGTTCCAGACGCTTTACGAAATTTACTGCTTCCTGGTCAATGTCGCTCATGACCTCATAATTTCGCAAAGTCTTATCTCGTAGTTTGTCTGAGATAATGCTGTCTCTCAAAGACAGCATAAGTATCAGCTAGCTTGCTTTTGCACTTCGGATGTTTCCATTCAGCTTCTTTTTCAAAAAGGCTGATAGCGGCCTTGGTACATTCGGGGCACTGCTTGATTTCTTCCAGCCGTCCCTTGATTGGCATTTTGGTCAGCCAGAGCTGGCAACCGTGTACCCTCACAGTCTCGTCCAAAACCTGTCTAGTTTCAAAAATTCTTAAAAGGATTCATCTAAAACCCAACCTTTCATCAACTGCACAAGCAAAGTTTCTCTCACTTTTTCGTGATTGATGATTGACATAATTTTCAAATTTAGAACCAAATAAGGTTACAGGTCTTAAAAACTTAGCAAAGTCAGTTCCTTTTCCACTCGTAAACTTTGACATCAATAACGTGTTTTAAAGTCATCTATCGTGTAACCTTCTGATAATCTCGCATTGATATGTTTTTGAGTAGCCTGTGAGCTAGCTGAAAATCTAGTTCAACAGCTGATTAAGATAGTCAATGACTTCTTTAACCACAACTATATTATTATTCTTATCAGTCTTATTCTTATCAGTCTTTATTGTCTGAACTTTTTGAGGGTCGAGAGCCGTATTTTTGCGGTTCTGTCTCCACTTTGCGGTTCAAAGCTCGTTTTGAGGACCTTTGATATAGAGACGATTCGGTTTTGTTAGTCCCTCGTCTTTCTTCGTATGAAGTTCGGCTTCTTTCAGCTCTTTTTAGTTTTTAGTTACGGTATTTTCCGAGCAACCCAATTCCTCACAAAATTCCGCATTTGTAAAGTACATAAAGACCTGACCTTTTTGAATCGTGCCAAGCATTGCTTAAAGACAATCCTAGCTGATTAAAAAGCATAGCATACATGAGCTTGGCGTTGCTTGATAGACTCTTTATATGGCTCTTTAAAGAGCCATTTGGGCATCTGAATATACTGGTACTTCTCGACTTCTTTTTTAAAAAATGTCTCAGTCATTTCCTTCCTCCTTCACGCTTGAAAATTTGGTATATTCCTTATGAAAGTACAACTTGACAGTTCCAAGACTACCGTGTCGATTTTTGGCCAGAATCAACTCAGTAACATTGCTTTCTGGCTGGCCCTCTTTCTGTTGTTGATAGTAGTCGTCACGATATAAAAAGCTACTATATCAGCATCTTGCTCGATTGAACCAGACTCACGAATATCTGACAAAATAGGTCGTTTATCCTGCCGTTGTTCCACATTACGCGACAATTGACTCAATGCAATAACTGGCACTTTTAATTCCTTAGCAATGATTTTCAACTGACGCGAAATCTCTGACACTTCCTGTTGCCGATTGACTGACCGCGACCCTTGTATCAATTGAAGATAGTCAATGACTATCAAACCAAGACCGTCAGTTTCTTGTGATAGTCTTCTAGCTCTTGCTCTAATGTCTCCGATTTTGATTCCGGCAGTGTCATCAATATAGATTGGTGCTTCAGCAAGTTGACCTTGTGCATAAATAAGCCGTTGCCATTCATCAACTGTCAGATTTCCTGTTCTAATGTGATGGTTGATAATTGTTCCTTCGGCTGACAACATACGCTCAACCAGACTTTCAGCGCCCATTTCAAGAGAAAATACGGCCACGTCCCTGACTTTTAGTTGCCACATTTTTGAGCAATGTTGAAAGCAAGAGCTGTCTTACCCATCGCTGGTCGTGCCGCTAAGATTATCAGCTGGTCTTCGTGTAATCCTGTTGTCAACTTATCAAAATCATAGAAACCTGACTCAATTCCTGTGATTTGACTGGTATTGTTTGACCGTTCTTCAATCTTGACATGGTTCTCTAGTAGGACATCATGGATAGGTCTAAAGCTACTCTTGTTGCTGGATTGACTGACTGCAATCAGTGACTGCTCAGCCTTAGCAATAATCTCATCAACGTCCATATCCTCATCATAGGCATTGCCGATAGAATCAGACAGATTGCTAATGATTGACCTTAGTTTTGATTTCTTAGCCACAATTTTTGCATAATGCTCAGCGTGTGAGCTCGTAGGAACTGCATTGACAATTTCGACTAAATAAGGAATACCTCCAATCTTTCTCCAAATCGTCATTAACTTCAAGTTCCGATTTTATAGTTAAAGTATCGATCGCCTCGCCACGCTCAAATAAGCCCTGCATGATTTTAAAAAGAAGTCTATTTGCCGGATTATAAAAATCATCTGATTTGAGATATTCGGAGACTGTCACAATGTTATCAGGATTGATTAAAATAGAGCCAAGAACCGCTCGTTCAGAAGCTATATTATGAGGTAATACTTTTTAATTCATCCATAGCTTTCCTCAATCAACAAAGACTTCTCTACGCGTCTTAGGATTGATGTCCACCTGTCTGCCAGTCTTGTAGTCAATAAGACCACGCTGAGTCACAGGGATGCCATCACTGCTCTTGTTGATTTCTTTAGCTCTGAGAGCTTTCTTTTAGCTTAAAATTCATAATGAGTGATTCAATCAGTATTACTGATACGACTGTTCCAACTGCAATAATTTGTAAATTGTTCATGTTATAATTCCTTCTGTTCTATTTTAAATAGCTGTTCTTTGCCAATTCTCGTGATACCATTCAATAACTGCATCACGAGGATACTTCTCACTGACATTTGGAATTCTCGGAAAATCCTATGACAGTTAAAACGTGCATCAAACGTTCCAGTATCTTTAGTACCTAAAGAGCATTTTCAGCACATTGAGACTTGTTTAGTTCCATTGAAACCGTCTCTTTTCATCTGTCACAACGTGCATAACCTTTAATGCTCTATCCATCAGACCAGCTTCAAACTGATCTAACATTTGATTCATTAGATCATTCATGATATAATCCTCTTGTAAAGTTTATTTGTGAGCCTGATTGCCGTCAGGCTTTTTTCGTTCTTCCAATAATCATCAAGATTAATGGACATCACAGCAGCAAGGTTCTTCTGTTCTGTCAAAATTTGTCTCTGATAAGGTGCCAATCCTGCTTTGCGCTCTTCCTCGTTTTTAGGAAGATACTAGCCATTTGGTTTTAGTTTTTCTTTGGCAACTATCGGATGGTGAAAAATTCACTCGCAAACTCTCAATTACTTTCTAACTTTCGCTTAGAAAGACCTGTGCTTATTCTCAACTCGCTTGCTTGAATCGGTAAATCAAAACTAGCACCATTTTTGATACCATTCAAAAACCTTAATTTCAATCTCTGTCATATCTCGACTAACTGCCATAGTCCCTCCTAGTTAATCACTTGATCGCCAATACAGAACTTTTCTGCTTTGACATCAACCTCTCTGACCTCTGCGTTTTCCGCAAAGTAGCGCACAGCCATACCTAACCACACGACTGATTTTTAAATCGTGCTCACTTGCAAAACGCAACTGCGGCTTATAAGCATCACTATCAATACGAGCGACTTTTTCTGCGACATTATTCATTTAATTTTCCTCACTTTCTCAAATTTTTGCCCAAGGATTTTTCAATTCTAGAACTTCTGACACTTTCTCTTTAACAGTGTCGCTACCTTTCCCGTATCGCAACAATTCAGAAATCACCGAACTTGCAACAGGAACTTGCTTAGCTAACTCAGTTTGAGTCATATCCAGCTCAATCAAACGAGTTTTGATTTTTAGCTTTGATTATCTTTAGCTCTTTACTCATATTCTTCCTTTCTATTTTTCTTGCTATCTTTCTGCTATAATAAAAGCAGAAAGGAGGTGATTCTAATGGATTTTCTAACTAACGATGCAAAAAATTTCTACTAACTTCCATGTACGCAGAATATTTAATAAGACGCAAGGATGAAGTTTCTAAAAAGCAAGCAAGAAAACTTCCAAAACATAAATTATCTGAAAAATAACATTATGTCTGAATGGTCTGAAGAAGATATTTTAGATACATGTTATGAATTAGACAAATATGGATATATCATTGGCACTAAAGCTGATAACACGTTCTACACTCTGTATTTAATAACCGAAGCAATCGCTGAACTTGAAAGCCAGTTCAGAGAACCAACTCTCAAAGAACGAATAGAGAATGTCTTAGATTTTTGCGGCAAAAATTAAGTCTGTTATTCCTTTTGTTTAACTCTATCAGCCAATGCTTTTTCTTTTTTAAACCGTTAAGACCAAAAGGATCTTCTTTTTGATATCCAAGCAGGTTTTTCTATTACTTCAGCTTGTTCAAGAAGGAGCTTTCTGTCTTCATTTCTTGCCTTGAGTTCTACATCTATAGACTCAAGGCTTTTTCGCTCATACGTTCAAGAATTTCTTCCAACATCTCTTCCTCTCCTTTCTTTTTAAAAATTATCTAAAAAGATTAGAATTTCTTGACAAATTTTAAAGAGTTTTTATAAAATAAAACCATAGCGAAAAAGACCTACTAAAAAGTAAGGTTCTACTCTAGAAAACGGACGCCAATCAGTTTCATTAGGCTTTTATTTTTGGTTGTCTTGTTCGCTAACTCTTTTAGCTTACAAATTATATTTTTACAGAACTCTTTAATTTTTTGTCAAGTTATTTTTACAGAGTTTTTAAAATATTTTTTTGTCATCCTCTAGAAAGGTTGATAAAACAATGTTTCCGACATTTGAAATCGTTAAAGAACTTTGTAATAAGCAAGGTATATCTTTAAATAATTTAGAAGAACGGATAGGTTTTGCTAGAAATTCTTTTGTATTCGTGGAAAAATAGCGAGCCAAAACCAAAAATTGAAAGTTGTTGCTGACTACTTCAACGTGTCCACAGATTATTTACTCGGACGTACAGATAACCCTGCTATTGCTGGCGAAACTCAGCTAGAGCAAGAAATAGACATCAATGAACTAGACGGCCGTATCATGCTCTTTGATGGTAAGCCACTGACAGATGACGATAAGCGAGCGATTAAAGGAATTATCGAAGGTTTCTTGAATAGCAAGAGGGATGAGGGATGACAAGACAACAAAAGCTAAATAACAGAGAACTTGTCGCTCACTTAGCTTCTAAAGGTGTAACTTTTGAAACGATAACAAAAGGTCAGGCAATAACTTTCCTAGATAAAAACAATTACTATTACAAACTCGCTTCCTTCAGGAAAAACTTTAAAAAGAAAGACGGGAAATATGTAGATCTAGATTTTGCTTATTTACAAGACCTTGCTTCCCTTGATATGAAGATTAGAAACATTTTACTAAATATGACTGTCAATGTTGAACACTTCATAAAAGTAGAGCTATCTCGTCAAATTAACAATAATCCTTTAGAAGATGGATATAGTATTCTAGTTGATTTTTAAGCAATCAGAATACGGAAATACTATGAAATCACCAAGAGTAAGTTCAAACAATCACGTTACCAAAGCGCAATGTACGAAAAAGGAAACACGATTATCCATACTGGGCATTGCTTGAACATATGGACTATGGTTGTCTCATCAAATTCGTTACATTTTACTACGATAAATATAAACCCAAGTCATTAAAAAGCTTATGAATTAGGAGATGGAGCTAGACATATACGAAATGCCTGCGCTCATAATAGCGTACTATTGATAAATGTATTCGAAAAAGAATGGCTAAGCTATCAAACGTAAACGCTACTATTTCTACATTTGCTAAACAAGCTGATATCCTTAAATACAAAAAAATTATAAGAAAGTCAATGATTTAATTTTCGCTTTTTGTACTCGAAAGCTTATTGCCTCGCCTGCGGTACTAAGCTATCAAAAACAATTCATTGATGAATTTTTAGAACGATGCAAGCGGTACGAATCATCATACACGCACAATCCTGAATTGACAAAATGATGGTAATCTTCCAAAAATCGTTGACATCTTATAAAAATAATGTGTTAAAATGGTTTTAGTGTAAGACTGATTGAGTTCAGCGCCCTATTCACAATGCGTGCATTGCAAGGGAATCCATACCAAAAAGGAAGTCGGCTAATCATTAGTCGGCTTTTTTGTTATTTTAAAGATAGGGATTTTTAAAAATATGACAGGAAAAAGAATTATCGAGTCAGTATCAAGTACAGCTCCGATTTTTCGACCCAGACCAATGGGAGGGTTTAGGGGTTCTACGATGCGGAGACTCGGACTATTTATTTGAATAGTTCGTTGTCTGTAGAAAAACGCAATCAAGTTCTATTGCATGAGCTAGGACATCTTAATCACAATCAAGTAATCTATAATCATGCTTCTATACGTTGTGAAAATGAAGCAAATCGATTTTATGATACGAAATTTGATTCAGGGAAGAACTTGCCAAATATGATGATTTGACCAATTTTAACTGGTTGGATTTTGCAGCAAGATATAATTTAAAGACAATCACTGACGAATTAATGATTCAAGATGAATTTTATAAATTAGCAAATATTATTTAAAGGAGACGACTTTATGGCATTGTTTGGTGGAAAAAGATAAAATATCAAAAAAAGATTCTCAAAAAACAAAAATATTATACGGATGCTCTTCCATATTTTGAAGAAAATGATATGGTTGAAATTTTGGAAAAATATCCTGAACAAGCTGCATATATTGGAAATGTATTGAGAAGTAAAAACTATCGCTTTAGTAAATGCAACTGGTCCTGGTGCGTTTGAAAAGTTCAAATACAACAGAATCAAATCATCATTCAGCAGAATGAAGAAATCATCTCTCATTGAGAGAACTTAAGAAATCATAAAATCCCCATGCTGCCAACCAAAGCAAAGCATGAGGATAAAAACTGTATAGTAATCAGGCATTAAAAAGCCCCTTTTTACTATACCCATTTTACCAAAAAGTGAGGTAAAAAAACAATGGCTTTACTTTTAGAAAAAGGGATAATGGATGGGAATACCGTATCTCTTACAAAGACAGCGATGGAAAGTATAAGCAGAAGTCAAAAAGTGGATTCCAGACCAAAAAACTGGCTCAAGCAGCAGCAAGGAGGTGAAGCTAACCCTATCCGAAAAATATTTTTGACAGATAAGGACGTCTCGCTTTTATGATTTTGTCAAAACATGGTCAGAGGTCTACAAGCGACCGCACGTAAAGGATAAAACTTGGGAGACTTACACTAAAAATCTCAAGCATATCAAGGCCTATTTTGAGATTTAAAAGTAAAAGACATCACTCCTTTTATATTATCAAAAACGACTCAATGAGTTTGGCGAAAAATATGCCCAGGAAACATTGGAGAAATTCCACTATCAAATCAAAGGAGCTTTAAAAATAGCTGTCAGGGAGCAATTAATCAGCTACAACTTTTGCTGATGATGCAAAGTCAAATCTCAGATAGAAACAAGGTCAGAGGATAACGACTTTTTGGAAGAGAGCGAATATAAAGGCTCTAATAGCCTCTACACGCTCCAATATACAGTACGTGTCCTATTTTACCCTCTATCTCCTTTCAGTCACTGGCATGCGCTTTTCTGAGGCTCTAGGGCTTACTTGGGATGATATCGACTTTAAAAATGGGATCGTAGACATCAACAAGGGTTTTGATTACTCTAAAACTCAAGATTTCGGGGATTTTGAAAAACGAGAGCTCAAAGAAAAATCCCAATCGATAAGATTACGATTGAGACTTTGAAAACTTATAGAAAGAAATACTGGCAAGCAAATATTAAAAAATAGGGTGTGTTTCGGAGTCTCGAACTCAGCCTGTAACAAGCTCATTAAAAAGCTGGTAGGCAGACCTGTCAGAAATCACAGTCTAAGACATACATACGCATCTTACTTGATACTTAAAGGGATTGATATTGTGACCATATCCAAGCTACTGGGTCACGAAAGCCCAGATATAACCTTAAAAGTTTACTCACACCAAATGGAAGCTTTGGCGGATAAAAATTTTTGAGCAGATAAAAAGAAATATTCCTGACCGCTTAAATTTGGGGCGGATTTGGGACGAACCGCCCTGAAAACCTTGATAAATAAAGGGTATAAAATCCGTCTACCGCCTTTCAGTACCCTAATTTAACAGGAATTAACTGAATGAAAAGCCCGTAAAGTCGGGCTTTTTGATTTTCCGTCAGGTTAAATCAAATCAAATCTGATAAAGTTAGTGGGCAAATAGTGGACAAGTAGTTTTAGAATGAATTTATTATTTTTGGATAAAAATAGATAGATAAAAAGCACGCTAGGAATCAATTTCTGCATATACTGATTCTAGCTTGCTTTTTTTGATTATAATTCAGCAATTTGGTTTAGATTCACTTCGGCAACTGTATCATTCCCGAATAGCGAAATAATCATTTTAACTTTGTTGTTGTCAATTTCGGTGATTTTACCCGTATAATCTGCAAAAGCGCCGTCAATGATACGTACGGTATCGCCAACTTTCACATCAATATCAAATTCTTGAACGGTTTGTCCCATTGAAATCAAGATTTGGCGAATTTCCTCTTCCAAAAGTGGAGTTGGTTTAGAGCGATTTCCGTGTGAACCGACAAAACCAGTTACGTTTGGTGTGTTTCGTACGACAAACCACGCTTCATCTGTCATCACCATTTCTACCAAGACATAACCTGGAAAACGATTTTCTTCAACTTCTTTCGTTTTTCCATTTTTCTCTACTTGTACTGTTTGTGTTGGGATTTACGCAAAATGTTTTTCCAACATATTGTAGGTTTGCGCACGTTGCAAAAGATTTTCTTTTTACTTTATTTTCATAACCTGAGTAGGTTTGCAGAACAAACCAACCTTTATCAAAACTGTCCATGAGTTCTTCCTTTCCTAAATAAAAAGCCTGTGGGCTTCGGGTTTCTTTCTAGCCCTATTATACCATAAAAATAGCCAATGCAACCTTTTAACTGCTATTTTTACAATAAAAACCTACTTTGACAAAATGATATGTACCCAGAATCCTGGACACATGTTATGAACTAAGTGGAACACATGGATGCTATCCTGTACATTACAGGTGGCATCCATTTTGTTTTTCCTTGTATTCTTTCATTGTTGTAATAACTTATGTATTCATCTAGTGCTTTTTGAAAAGCTCTCAAATGATTCATATTCTTTCTCGTAGCTGTAGTACATTTCATTCTTTAGACGTCCAAAGAATGTTTCCATAATGCAATTATCTATGCAATTGCCACGTCTAGACATTGATTGGATAATTCCCCTGTTTTTTAGTTCCTGACGATAGTAGTTATGTTGATATTGCCATCCTTGATCTGAATGAAATATTAATCCTGTAAGTGATTTGAACTTTTTAAACGCCATCTCTAGCATTCTCTTGATTTGATTTAGGTTTGGACTCATCGACAAATCATATGAAATAACTTCATTTGTGTACATATCAATTATCGGAGAAAGGTAACACTTTCCCCATGAAAAGTTAAACTGAGATACATCAGTTGTCCACTTCCGAAGTGGTGCTGTTGCTGTAAAGTCTCTATCTATTATGTTTGGTGCTACTTTACCTACTTCACCCTTGAATGAGTGATACTTTTCTTTAGGTCTTTTGCCTTGCAATCCAAGTGAATGCATGATACGTTGTACTCTTTTATGATTGACAGAATTTCCACGTCTTAAGAGCTCTCTATACACTCTTCTCACAATCATATCTACCTTTATGCTGGCTAAATATTTTTCTTGATTTCTTCAGTGAGCTTAATATTTTCTAAAGTCTACAGTATCAACTTTTACTGATTTCGTAGTAGTAAGTTGATTTAGGCATATTTAAACCTTTTTAGTAGGTGCTTTAATTGGTATCCTTCTTCTCTGAGCGCTTTGATGATTGCTGCTTTTTCGCCTTGAGTTGCGCAGCCCATCTTTCTTGCCTCAAGGCGATCCTTTTTTTTACTACTTCAATCTCCGCTTTCATTGCCGCAATTTCTTCTCTTAGTCTGATTAACTCTTCACGTTCTGATTCAGTTAAAGGCTTGGGCTTAATCGTTTTCTTTTTCATAACAGGGTTCTTACCTTATGACCTTTCTTTTTATTCACAAGACCATTGTAACCTAATTCTGTATTTGCGAACCCAGGTATATAGCATTCCATTATTTATACCTGCAGAAACAGCAACTGACTTGTTGGATTGTCCTGCTAATACTTTTAGCAACTAATTCATATTTCCTGCTCAGGGGTCCACACTTGTTATTACCCTAAGTGCTTTAATGCATCTGGTCCATTTTTGTTCTTCGATACGAACCCAGTATCGAACCATTAGATGAAAGTTTGATGTTTTTATTCCTTCTGGTGTTTCAGGCCATATTCCTTTTTCTATATAGCTCAATACACTCTAACTTATACTCATGACTGTAACGCATGAAAAATACCCTCCTTACTGGGTGTCCAGTAAAGAGGGTACATATCAAAAATAGCAAGCAGGTTAAAAATTAAAAGATATTTTAATCAATCGTACTAAACCTCTTGTAACAAAAGAGATCGAAAAGATAAATAATAACAACAAAGAAAGTGTGTATTCCATGACTGAGATAAAATCTATCCAGCTTTGCTTTTCTAGTTGGCTAAAGTTGTATCTTTTAACACTTGAAATGTATCTCTGATGAATTTCACAACTTTCTCTATCTAGTTTCTTTTATGAATTGTATATTTACTGCAATGTTTACAATATTTATTTACTTCCAGACGTTTTGGTTTTGGTGTACTACTCAATTTGATTGAATAGTTTCTCGATCCACAAACCGTACATGCCAGACTCGCTTTTTTTAGTGCCATAACGCCTCCATCTTGTTCATTATATCAAGAAAGCCCATTTTTGACAAGTCTATTGGAACCAACTCTTAACCGTGTCCCAAAGATTCTGTGCTTTTTCAGGAATCTTAGCATCGTCAATTGCTTTCTTAGCTTGGTCAACCAAATTCTTAGCTTTATCTTGCACATCTTTCAAGACATCTGAACGATTGTCACTTTGATTCGTAGTAGTTATTTGTACCACTCGTATCAACCGGTGCAATACCATTTTTGCATAGGCATTTTCATCACCGAACTTCGTACCCTTTGTATACGGTAAGATACTATTTGCCACACTTCGGAAAATAGCTGAAGCTTCATTGGCACTTGTGCCTGTCAGATAATGATTTTCATCTGTTTTTGGAAAACCTAACCACTGACTGATAACCACATCTGGCGTGTAACCAATAACCCATTGGTCTCCTGATAAATCTGGGTTAAAGTCAGTCTCTGTCGTTCCCGTCTTTCCAGCCATAGTATAGCCATAAGGTGCTGCATACACCAGTACCATTGGTAAATGTTCCCAGCATCATACTCGTCATTTTTCTGTTGTTGAGCGGTTAAGCACTCGCGTTGAAGTTGATTTATGAGTTTTGACTACTTGTCCACTAGCATTTTCAATTTTGGTAATCAAATGCGCATCATTCATAACCCCATTATTTGCAAAAAGTAGAATAAAGCTTGTGCCATTTGCAGTGGATTAGTTGTTACGCCACTACCAAGAGCTACCCCAAGGGTCTGACTCACTTTATCCATATTCAGGCCAAATTTTTACCATATTCAAAAACCTTTTTCAGCCCCAATTCATTGGCAGCCGCAACCGCTGGAATATTTAAGGATTGCGCTAAAGCCTGATACATTGGTACAGTCGGACTGGATTGAATCCCAGCATAGTTATTCACGGTATAATTTCCATACGTTGTTGTACTATTATCCAATTCTTTATTGATAGACCAACCTGCATCAACTGCGGGGCTGTACACAACCAAGGGCTTAATGGTAGAGCCCGGACTTCTTGAAGATTGTGTGGCATAGTTGAAACTTCTAAAACCAGCACTGGTACTATTGATTTGGCCGACAAGAGCACGAACACCACCTGTCTTTGGATCAAGTGCTACACTTCCTGATTGAGCTCGTGTACCATCTGCTGCTTGTGGAAATAAATCTTTACGGTCATAAATGACTTGCATGCTAGCTTGGTAATTTTGATCGAGCTCTGTGTAAATGCGATAGCCGTTATTGACAATATCAGCTTCTGTTAAGCCATAATCTCGCACTGCTTCATTGATAACCGCATCAAAATAAGACGGATAACGATAATCTGCCGATTTTCCTGTATAAGCATCTACCAATTGACTACCTAAACCATTTGCTGCTGCTTGGTTTGCAGTATTTTGATTGATATAACCTGCTGCTACCATATTTTGTAAAACGGTATTGCGTCGATTCGTTGCGTTTTTTATAGAAGCAAGCGGATTATATAGTTCCGGTCCTTGAGCATTCCTGCTAAAGTAGCAGATTGGTCGAGGGTCAACTGACTGGCAGATACATGCAGTACTTTTTAGAGGCATCTTCTACACCCCACACACCATTCCCAAAGTAAGAATTGTTGAGGTACATAGTGAGAATCTGATTCTTACTATATTTCTTGGTTAACTCCAAGGCGAGGAAAAATTCCTTTGCTTTCCGCTCAATAGTCTGATCTTGAGACAAGTAAGCATTTTTGGCTAATTGCTGCGTAATGGTGGATCCACCACCCGAACGTCCCGCTGTCAAAATCGCCATGATAAAACGACCATAGTTAATCCACTATTTTTTTATAAAAAGAACGGTCTTCTGTCGCAAATGACAGCATGTTGCAAATTCGGACTAATCTGGGACAACTCTACGTAAGTTCCCTTTTGCCCTGACAAACTTCCAGCTTTTTTTGCCGTCCTTATCATAAATAGCTGTTGTTGCTTTCAAAGCATTCTGCAAATCATTCACATTAGTGGATTTGGCAACATAAAAGAGATAGCCTCCTGTCACCAAACCAAAACCAAGTCCCAAAATCAAGACAATCTTCGTCAGGTGATAGCGACGCCAAAATCGACGAAATGGGTGTTGAGAAATCGGCTTTTTCGACTTTTTTTCCAGACTGGCTCAAATGTGATTCGCTTTCTTCCACCTCTGTCACCTCTTGATGGTGGCGCTCAGGACTGTCCTTTTTAAAATGATTCACTACTATTTCAAATAATTCACTCAATTTTTTCATATCCCTATTCTATCACCTTCTCCATATCCAGACAAGAAAGGACCTCTTATCAAGCGTTTCGTTTAGAAAACTTTAAGAAATTGTTCAAGAGTTAGCTGACTATTTGCAATCATCTACTATTTTGTTACAATAAAATCATGCATTTTACAATTACGATTCCACAAGGTCTGCCAGAGATGACAGTCAAAGAACTGCTGGAAGAATATTTTTTGATTCCACGGAAGATTCGCCATTTTTGCGTATCAAAAACATGTCTTCGTCAATCAAAAACCGATTAACTGGCAGAGCATTATCCACCCACATGATAAAATTACATTGATTTTTGACGAAGAAGATTATCCAGAAAAGTCTATTTTAATGGGCAAAGCTAATCTTGTGGAAGAATTATACCAAGATGAACACATCATCATTGTCAATAAACCTGAAGGTATGAAAACACATGCCAATGAACCGGCAGAGCTGGCGCTTTTAAATCATGTCTCTGCTTATGTTGGAAGTACGTGCTATGTCGTTCATCGCTTGGACAAGGAAACTAGTGGGGCTGTCCTTTTTGTTAAAAATCCTTTTATCTTGCCAATCTTAAATCGATTGCTAGAAAACAAGGAAATTTCGCGTGAATATTGGGCTTTGGTACAAGGAGTATTCCCCAAAAAACGTCAAATCTATACAGATAAAATCGGGCGTGACCGTCACGATCGGCGAAAACGGCTAGTGGATAACAAAAACGGTCAATACGCTGAAACGCAGGTCACTAAGCTCAAAGAAATTGGAAACAACACCCTTATCAAGTGTCAACTTAAAACTGGGCGAACTCATCAAATCCGTGTACACCTTGCTCATCATGGGCATCCCTATCGTTGGCGATCCATTGTACAATCCGCAAAAAGCAAAACGTCTCTATGCTCCATGCTCATCGCTTAACGTTCACACATCCTTTTACGCTTGAAAAATTAGTGTCGAAGCCAGCTCTCAGAGCTTTGAGAAAGGATTGATTTAGAAATATTGGGACTATGAACCAAAATCGAAAATTTTTAGTTCGTAGTCCCACCTAGAGGTGCTTAAACAGTTATCAAGCTGTTTAAGGTTGTAGATGAAGAAAACGAAGTTTTCGTCAAAAGTGCTCTTCCGAGCTTGAAAAGCGAACAGCTTTGATACTTGCTTCGCAAGTTTTATCTGCCACCTCAAAGCAGTGCTTTGAGCAATCATAGTGGCTTGCTGTGCAAGGCTGATTTTCCGCCTCAACAATTCAGTGAATTGTTGAAGCTACGATATTCGTTTTGATTACTAATTCTAATAGAAACTGGGACACTTTTGCCCAGCCTCATTTTTCTATGCAACAGTAACAACTTTATAAATTGTTTTAGCAAGTGCTGCCTGATAATCTGCTGCGCTGTAAGTGTGATCGGTCGTGACAGTAGCAACCTTTGTATCTAAATCAATTTGAACGTCCGATACACCTTCTAATTTTAGGAAGTGCTCAGTGACGTGTTTTACGCAATTTTGACAAGATATATTTTCTAAAGTGACGATTTGTTTCATGATGAACTCCTTTTTATGATTTTTATTTTAAAGCGCCGTAAACGCAGCGCATTGGTGACGACAGAAACCGAGCTAAAAGCTCATGGCAAGACCAGCTAGCATAGGATTGAGCAGCGGGCCGCCAAATACATACAGAAGCCCCATTGCAACTGGTATTCCTAGAGTATTGTGAGGCAAAGGCCCAGAACAGATTTTCTTTGATATTTTTAATCGTGGCTTTGGCTGAGGGCGAATGGCTGTCACCACATCTAAAGGTCGCTGTGCATCAAAAACAATATCGGCTGAGTCAATAGCCACATCCGTTCCAGAACCAATCGCAATCCCGACTTCAGCTTGCACCAGAGCAGGTGCATCATTGATCCCGTCACCCACCATGGCAACCTTTTCTCCCTGCGCTTGCAAATTCTTGACGATATCTGCTTTGCCGTCCGGAAATACTCCTGCAATGACTTGATTGACACCAGCTTCTCTTGCAATGGCTTTGAGCTGTTTCCTCACGGTCCCCTGTCAGCATCACCACTTCTAAGCCCATTTTTGCAATTCAGCAATAGCTTTACAGCTATGATTTGGTCAGCGACTGCTATCAGCCCAACCAATTGTCTATCCAAAGCAACAAACATAGCCGTCTTTCCTTGATGCGATAAGAAAATCAAGTCAGAGATATATTCTCCGAGCTCGACTTGGTATTGTCTCATTAAGTTTTTCATTCCCAATTAGAATTTCTTGAGCTTTTACTTGAGCTATAATCCCTTTACCTGAAATCGCTTGAAAATCTGTTACCGATGCTAATGGTATAGCTTCCGCTTGAGCAGCTTCCAAAATTGCCACCGCCAATGGATGTTCTGAATGTTGCTCACTACTTGCAAGCAAATGCAGCAATTCTTCCGTGTGACATCACCAAAAGTCAACACATCCGTCAAACTAGGCTTCCTTCTGTAATCGTACCTGTCTTATCCAGAACGACAACATCTACCAAATGAGTCGCTTCAAGAGCCTGCCCCGACTTAATCAAGACGCCATTTTCAGCACCCTTCCCCGTGCCGACCATAATAGCCGTCGGAGTAGCTAGCCCAAGCGCGCAGGGACAAGCAATGACCAACACCGCAATAAAGATAGAAAGCGAGAATTGCAAACTTTCTCCCGCCAGAAAATACCACAACAAAGCTGCTAAAACTGCCAAACTCAAGACAATTGGTACAAAATAGAGCGAGATCTTATCTGCCATAGCCGCAATAGGCGCTTTCGAGCCTTGCGCTTCCTCTACCAAATGAACAATCTGAGCTAAAGTTGTGTCCGAACCGACTTTAGTTGCTTCATAGTCAATAGAACCCGTTTGATTCATAGTGGCACTGGTAATCACATCTCCGACATTTTTTTCGACAGGAACACTTTCACCTGTCATCATGGACTCATCTACATAGGTCTGTCCAGAGATAACCATACCGTCTACTGGCATACGTTCTCCCGGTTTAATCCGCACAATATCTCCAACCTTGATGTCTTCTGTATCAATTGTTACGACTTCGCCATAGCGAATAACGGTCGCTTGGTCGGGTACCAAACTCATCAAACTTTTGAATCGCTTGTGAGGTTCGACCCTTGGCATTGGCTTCCAGATATTTCCCCAGTAAAACAAGAGTGATAATCACACCAACTGATTCAAAATACAACTGGTGTACAAAAGTATGATGCCCCAGTAAAACTTGAACGACCGAGTACAAACTATACAGAAAGGCTGCACTCGTTCCTACAGCAATCAAACTATCCATGTTCGGATGCCGTTTTGCCAAATTCCGAAAACCACGTACATAAAAACCGCGACCAACCCAAATCGCTGGCAAAGTAAGGAAAAATTGCGCCAATACAAAGGCAATGGGATGCGTCATGTGATCTCAAAAAGGAGGGTAACGGCAAGTCAATCATGCTCCCCATTGAAATATAGAGGAGTGGCACGGTGGTCGCTCCTGCCGCAAACCAAATCTGACGCGCCATTTGGCGCACATTTTCTTGCTTTTCCGTGACCTGTTTCGCATAATCAGACTGCTTTTGTTCCCCTTTTTCTACCGCTTGGTAACCCGCTTCTTTCACAGCCTCTAAAACTTGCTCGCTTGCAAATCCTTCTTTTGGAAAGACTGTCAATTTTTCCGTCGCCAAGTTCACCGTAGCTTCTTCTACCGTTGGAAGTTCCTTGACAGCTATTTTCAATCGTCATCGCGCAAGCTGCGCAGGTCATACCGGATAATTTATACTCTTTTTTTGTCTTTTTCCATTTCTTACTCCGCCATTTTCGATTGATTCGTGTCATCTTGACAATGCGCCACAAGTACATTGACCTGGTGGACAATTACACTGAATCGTCTCCGGCGCTTGAACTTGCTTTTCTTTTACAACATCCAAAATTCGGGACAAATCCATTTGACTGAATTGATTGCTTTCTAGTATTGAAATCACTAAATCACCATGCTTGGTATTGCACATATTGTCAAGTAAGGTTCGCTAACTATTTTCCAAATGCTCATCTTCTAAGATCAGAGCATCATAGTAAAAATTTGCCTTCAATTTTTTTCCATTGAAATAAACTCTTTGGCTTTCAGACGATTAAGTAAGGTTTTTAACAGTAGCTGGTTTCCAATCAAAATCAGCTTCTAAACGCTCTACCACCTCAGTACTTCTGCTATGAGGATATGCCCACAAAACACGCATAACTTGCCATTCCGCCTGACTAATATTTTGTTGTTCCATTTTGTTTCATCTCTTTTATGATTACAATTGTAATTTTAGATTCTTTTATAGTTTACATCTGTAATCGAAGTTTGTCACAAAAATCGAGAAGATTGCTCAACTCGATTTTCTCTTTCTGTATAGAAATTGCGTCTTTATCAATGCGCAAGCATTTCTTGGGCGATTTCTTGTCCGCTTAATTTCGTTGGGTAGTAAGTTGGCCAATTTTTCCAATTCGTTAAAGAGGGCTTCTGGCTTTTCACCACCGTAGAAAATGTGGAAGTGCGCTGCTTTCGTTGGGGTGATATTATGGTCGCTAAATTGAACATATTTATACTTACCTGCATCTGGGTCTGTCGCTTCAAACATGAAGCGCACTCCATCGATTACCTTTAGAATACGTCAAAGCGTGTTTGCCGACATATTTGTAAGTATATTTCTTCTTTTGTCCGTTGACTACAAATTCCATAGTCTTATCTGTGATATTGATATGAGACACATCTGTCTTGTAGCCTTTTTCATAATACGCTTTGTACTCAGCAGCTGTCATCTTACCGCTTAATTTTGCTTTGTAATCAAAGACTTGATTCAAAGTTCCATCTTGCAAATATGGATAAACGGATTGCCATTGACCTGCATAGTCAGACAAAGTACAGTCTTTGACAGCACTATCTTCAAAGTAGCCATTTTGTACAGTCTTTGTATTTTTTTCTTTTTCAGCAGAAATTTCAGCGCCTGCTTGGTCAGTTGTCTTCTTCAAGGCTTTCAAGTCGGACTTCATGATTGAAATGTAGTCTGCTCCATCTTTTTGTTTGCTTTTTCAGTCAAACTTTCAAGCGGATTGAGCACATCCAGCTTTACACCCTGTTTCTTTTGCCAAAAGTAGATGCCAGTGCTTTGAGAAGCATTTTTCTTCAAAGTAAATGTACTTGATATTGTTTTTTTCTTAATATATTTTGTCAATTCAGCTAAACGCGCTGCTGAAGGCTCACTATCTGGTGAAAGACCTGAAATAGGAACTTGTTTCAAACCATAATCCAATGCAAGATATCGAAAAGCAGCATGTTGCGTCACAAAACTTTTTTGTTTTGCATTTGCTAAACCAGTTGCATATTCTTTATCCAGAGTTTCTAATTTCTTAATGTAAGCTGCTGCGTTCTTTTGAAAGTCGCTTTTCTTATCGGGATAGCGTTTACTTAAGCTGTCACGAATATTTTCCACCATTTTAATAGCACGTTTTTGGTGATAACCATACATGAGGATCATATTCATGATGATGTCCTTCTTTACCATGATCATGATCTCCTTCTTCTGTACCAGGCAGTAGCAGCATCTTCCCAGTCGCCTTCACCACATTCACTTTACCTTTTTTCAAGGTTTTAAGCAATTTTGGTACCCAAGTTTCCATGTTTTCATTTTCATAAACGAAAGTATCTGCATCTTGAATCGTTGCAACTGCCTTAGCAGAAGGTTCATATTCATGTGGTTCTGTCCCTGCACCGATTAACAACTTAACATTAGCAGTATCGCCTGTCACTTGCTTAGTAAACTCATAAACTGGATAAAATGTTGTCACAATATTTAGCTTCCCATTTGCGCTTTTTTTGATTGGAACAAGCCACTAAAAAGAGACTTAGTAAGTTTACTACTAATAGACCAATTTTCTTCATTTTTCACTCCTATTTGATAAATTTTTTTAATAGATTCACTAGTAAAAATACACCGACAAAAATAATCGTAATACTTGCACTGGCTGGCGTTTCAGCATAGTAAGAAATATACAATCCAGCAATCATACCTACAAATCCAATAAAATTCGCTAATAAAATGACCGACTTGAAATTTTTTTCCCAAGTCGCAAAAGCAATACTTGCTGGCAACACCATACTGGTCGATACCAACAGCGCACCTGCCGCTGGAATCATGAGAGCAATGGCAACACCTGTCACGATATTAAATAGAATAGACATAGTACGCACAGGTAGACCGTCCACAAAGGCTGTATCTTCATCAAAGGTCAAAATATACATTGGCCGAATGAAGAGAAAAGTCAACACAAGTACAATCGCCGCAATAACAAACAGCGAAATCACCTGCTCCGTACTAATCGTAACAATAGAACCAAACAAATATTGGTCTAGGGCTCATGGAACTGGAGCTTTTGCCCCTGCTCATCACAATCAAAGCAATAGCAAGTCCTGTCGACACTAAAAGTGGCTGTTCCGATCTCCATGAAATCTTTGTAGATAGTGCGCAAATATTCTAGAAAAACTGCCGCAATCATCACGATAATGACTGTTGAAATTGTAGGTGAAATACCCAATACCAAGCCAAATGCAACTCCTGAAAGCGACACATGACTAAGTGTATCACTCATTAAACTTTGACGACGTAGAATTAAAAACGTTCCTAACACAGGTGAGAACAAACTCATAGCAATCACAGCCAGAAAAGCCCGTTGCATAAAATCATAAGTTAGTAAATTAAACATGGCTCACCTCCTGATCACTCTCGTGAACATTGAAGCACCGCCATGGCGAATCTTGATTTCGCACCAAATGAATATTGCGGTCCGCATATTTTCTAACTTCCTCTGGATCATGCGTAATCATCAGCACAGCCTTGCCGTGCCGATGCGCACTATGGTGCATTAAATCATAAAAATTCATCCTTGCTACCAGCATCCATCCCCGTTGTCGGCTCATCCAAGACAAAATATCCGGATCCGAAGCAAACATTCGTGCAATGACCGCCCGCTGCTTTTGCCCCACCTGAAAGCGAGCCAATCCGCTTGTCTCGATGTTCTCACATGCCAACGGCGCCCAGACTGACCTTGATATGTTCTTCATCATGCGCATTCAAACGACGAAACCATCCTTTACGCGGATACCGACCTGATTTAACAAATTCATAGACGGTGCTTGGAAAACCCGCATTAAAACTAGCGATTTGCTGCGGCAGATAAGCAATCCGCAACTTCTTGCCAGCTGTATTCGTCTTAGAAATCGTCACCTTACCAAATCGAGGCTGCAAAAATCCCAAGACTAGCCTTGATCAAGGTCGTTTTTGTTGCTCCATTTTCACCTGTCAAAGTCACAAACTCACCACTATCCACATAATAGTTAATATGCTCCAACACAGGCTCTTTGTCATATTAGAAGGACAAATCTTCAACTGTGATATATCTCATTTTCCGATTTCTCCTACTAAGGTTTCCAAGAATTTTGAATGGTTGCTTGCTCATTAGGAGTGTATTGATTGGCGATTTTTCGTAAATTTCAATGTATCCTGATGATGCTGATGATGTTCTGCGGCAACTGGCTTCGCTAATTCTGTCAACCGATAAAAAAATAACACGCCATCTTTCTGATCCTTGAAGGGTTCTAGCATTTTCTTGTTTGATGAGCGATTTGATAGCCTTTTGTTACAGCTGCCTGACTGACGTTTAAGCACTTTTGCTAACTCTGAGTTTGTCAATGACTCCTCAGACAGCAACACTAAGATGTGCTCTTGGGTATTTGTCAAAGGCATTCCACTTGTACAAGAACCAATCAAAATCTCATGCTGATTCTCGGCTTTTTAAAATGATTTCATTTAGAAATGATCCATTTCATAGTGCTAATTGACTCATGTTGCTCCTTTTTCTGATTAACCAGTTAATTCTTTTACTAGTTAAGTATATCATAAAGAAAAAGAGTCAAGTGAAAATTTCAGCTTCTCTCCTATCAAAAAAGGCTTGAATATCATTTCAAACCTTTATAGAGCTTTTTCGCGTTCGTTTTTCCACTGAAAATGGCTCTGAATCTTCTTTAGGATGCTTCAAACCCTTCAAATCCAGTACCTTCTAAACTAGTAACTCATTTATTTGCCAAGCTTTTGATATAGTCTTTCGTTCCATCTCGGATAAATTCCTGCGGTGACGCACCATTCAACCATAACAAGTTTGTATGTGGCTGCCAAACAAAGTAATACGAAAACACCCGTTTCCACCGAACGGTACTGCAAAAATGAACACTCTTCTTACTCACCCAGCTATTTACTAATAAATAGAGCTGCTGCCGATACAACATCTTCTCACCTTTATAAAAGATTTTCAAAGAAAGAGTTGAATAATAAATCGTCTGACTCTCTGTTTTCCGAATGAGAAGGTAACTTCCTATCGGAGAATCCGTTGAATCCGTCGGAAAAATATAAAAGAAAATAAAATGGGTAAAAGGAAAAATAAAGCCGGATACAAAACAAAATGGATAGCACACGCCACATCTCACATAAAATACTTCTCCGAAACACAAAAGTTACAACACGAGATAGACTGATAGAAGTCAGTGCTATGACTAGTACCGAAAGAATAAACTTTTTCAATACTCGCAGTACATTTCCAATCTGAATTCTCAAAGAATGAGTTCTTACCATCACCTGGGAAGCAAGTGATTGCTTTTAAGTGTTCCAGCATCTAGAACATCCAAAATCGTAATGTTAGTGTCTTTTTATTCCCTAGTAAGTTTGTGATAAAATTTAATTGTTCCATAAGATTCTTTTCTAATGATGGTTTGGTCGCTTTTCATTATAGATCTTATGGGACTTTTCTACAACAAAATCGGCTCCATAATATCTATAGGGGGGTACCCACTACAAATATTATAGAGCCAAAAAAGAAAGGACGAATTTTGTCCTTTCTCGATCTTAGCTTTTCTTCAACCCACTACAGTTGACAAAGAGCCCCTTTCTCGAGCTTAGCTTTTTTCAATCATTTACAGTTGATAGATAGCCAAAACTTTCAGTTTTTAGTCTTCTTTTTTCTTGCGAGAAAGAAGTCCAAATCCGCCAAGGGCTCCAAGAAGTCCAAGTGTTGCTAGGCCTGCATGGGCTTCTGTACCTGTATTAGGCAATTCCTTCGCTTCTGCTTTCTTAGCTGGAGTGCTATCAGATGCTTGTGCTGAATTTTCCGCAACAGTTACTTTAACTGGAACTTCATCTTTAGATCCATCTGGGTAAGTTACTACAACTGTTGCGTCTTTGTCGCCTGGAGTTGTAGTATCAACTGGTGTCTTGAATTCGAACTTAGTTCCTTCTGGAAGATCTCCAACGTTTCCGATTGATTTCTTAGGATCTGGAGTTTCTCCTTTGTTCACTGTTTGATCTTTAGCTACTGGTGTGTTCTTATCCGCATCGGTGCGTGGATCTACTACCTTAACAGTTACTGGAACTTCATCTTTGAGATCCATCTGGGTAAGTTACTCAACTGTTGCGTCTTTGTCGCCTGGAGTTGTAGTATCAACTGGTGTCTTGAATTCGAACTTAGTTCCTTCTGGAAGATCTCCAACGTTTCCGATTGATTTCTTAGGATCTGGAGTTTCTCCTTTGTTCACTGTTTGATCTTTAGCTGTTGGAGTATACTTGTCCGCATCGGTACGTGGATCTACTACCCTAACAGTTACTGGAACTTCATCCTTCGAGCCATCTGGATAAGTCACAATCACCTTCGCATCTTTTATCGCCTGGCGTTTTGGTATCAACCGGTTTTTCGTATTCAAACTTAGTTCCTTCTGGAAGATCTCCAACGTTTCCGATTGATTTCTTAGGATCTGGAGTTTCTCCTTTGTTCACTGTTTGATCTTTAGCTGTTGGAGTATACTTGTCCGCATCGGTACGTGGATCTACTACCTTAACAGTTACTGGAACTTCATCCTTCGAGCCATCTGGATAAGTCACAATCACCTTCGCATCTTTTATCGCCTGGCGTTTTGGTATCAACCGGTTTTTCGTATTCAAACTTAGTTCCATCTGGTGGGTCGCCTACGTTTCCGATTGATTTCTTAGGATCCGGAGCTTTCTCCCTGTTCACTGTTTGATCTTTAGCTACCGTGTGTTCTTATCCGCATCGGTACGTGGATCTACTACCTTAACAGTTACTGGAACTTCATCTTTAGATCCATCTGGGTAAAGTTACTACAACTGTTGCGTCTTTGTCGCCTGGAGTCTGTAGTATCAACTGGTGTCTTGAATTCGAACTTAGTTCCTTCTGGAAGATCTCCAACGTTTCCGATTGATTTCTTAGGATCTGGGTTTCTCCTTTGTTCACTGTTTGATCTTTTAGCTGTTGGAGTATACTTGTCCGCATCGGTACGTGGATCTACTACCTTAACAGTTACTGGAACTTCATCCTTCGAGCCATCTGGATAAGTCACAATCACCTTCGCATCTTTATCGCCTGGCGTTTTGGTATCAACCGGTTTTTCGTATTCAAACTTAGTTCCTTCTGGAAGATCTCCAACGTTTCCGATTGATTTCTTAGGATCTGGAGTTTCTCCCTTTGTTCACTGTTTGATCTTTTAGCTGTTGGAGTATACTTGTCCGCATCGGTACGTGGATCTACTACCTTAACAGTTACTGGAACTTCATCCTTCGAGCCATCTGGGATAAGTCACAATCACCTTCGCATCTTTATCGCCTGGCGTTTTGGTATCAACCGGTTTTTCGTATTCAAACTTAGTTCCATCTGGTAGGTCGCCTACGTTTCCGATTGATTTCTTAGGATCTGGAGTTTCTCCCTTGTTCACTGTTTGATCTTTAGCTACTGGTGTGTTCTTATCCGCATCGGTACGTGGATCACTACCTTAACAGTTACTGGAACTTCATCCTTTAGATCCATCTGGGTAAGTTACTACAACTGTTGCGTCTTTTGTCGCCTGGAGTTGTAGTATCAACTGGTGTCTTGAATTCGAACTTAGTTCCTTCTGGAAGATCTCCAACGTTTCCGATTGATTTCTTAGGATCTGGAGTTTCTCCTTTGTTCACTGTTTGATCTTTAGCTGTTGGAGTATACTTGTCCGCATCGGTACGTGGATCTACTACCTTAACAGTTACTGGAACTTCATCCTTCGAGCCATCTGGATAAGTCACAATCACCTTCGCATCTTTATCGCCTGGCGTTTTGGTATCAACCGGTTTTTCGTATTCAAACTTAGTTCCATCTGGAAGATCTCCTACGTTTCCGATTGATTTCTTAGGATCTGGAGTTTCTCCTTTGTTCACTGTTTGATCTTTTAGCTGTTGGAGTATACTTGTCCGCATCGGTACGTGGATCTACTACCTTAACAGTTACTGGAACTTCATCCTTCGAGCCATCTGGGATAAGTCACAATCACCTTCGCATCTTTTATCGCCTGGCGTTTTTGGTATCAACCGGTTTTTCGTATTCAAACTTAGTTCCATCTGGTAGGTCCCTACGTTTCCGATTGATTTCTTAGGATCTGGAGTTTCTCCTTTGTTCACTGTTTGATCTTTAGCTGCTGGTGTGTTCTTATCCGCATCGGTACGTGGATCTACTACCTTAACAGTTACTGGAACTTCATCCTTCGAGCCATCTGGATAAGTCACAATCACCTTCGCATCTTTATCGCCTGGCGTTTTGGTATCAACCGGTTTTTCGTATTCAAACTTAGTTCCATCTGGAAGATCTCCTACGTTTCCGATTGATTTCTTAGGATCTGGAGTTTCTCCTTTGTTCACTGTTTGATCTTTAGCTGTTGGTGTGTACTTGTCCGCATCTGTGCTTGGATCTACTACTTTAACTGTTACTGGAACTTCATCCTTAGATCCATCTGGGTAGGTTACCACTACTACGGCTGATTTATCGCCTGTTGTAGTTGTATCAACTGGTGTCTTGTACTCAAACTTAGTTCCATCTGGAAGATCTCCTACGTTTCCGATTGATTTCTTAGGATCTGGAGTTTCTCCTTTGTTCACTGTTTGATCTTTAGCTGTTGGTGTGTACTTGTCCGCATCTGTGCTTGGATCTACTACTTTAACTGTTACTGGAACTTCATCCTTAGATCCATCTGGGTAGGTTACCACTACTACGGCTGATTTATCGCCTGTTGTAGTTGTATCAACTGGTGTCTTGTACTCAAACTTAGTTCCATCTGGAAGATCTCCTACGTTTCGATTGATTTCTTAGGATCTGGAGTTTCTCCTTTGTTCACTGTTTGATCTTTAGCTGTTGGTGTGTACTTGTCCGCATCTGTGCTTGGATCTACTACTTTAACTGTTACTGGAACTTCATCCTTAGATCCATCTGGGTAGGTTACCACTACTACGGCTGATTTATCGCCTGTTGTAGTTGTATCAACTGGTGTCTTGTACTCAAACTTAGTTCCATCTGGAAGATCTCCTACGTTTCCGATTGATTTCTTAGGATCTGGAGTTTCTCCTTTGTTCACTGTTTGATCTTTAGCTGTTGGTGTGTACTTGTCCGCATCTGTGCTTGGATCTACTACTTTAACTGTTACTGGAACTTCATCCTTAGATCCATCTGGGTAGGTTACCACTACTACGGCTGATTTATCGCCTGTTGTAGTTGTATCAACTGGTGTCTTGTACTCAAACTTAGTTCCATCTGGAAGATCTCCTACGTTTCCGATTGATTTCTTAGGATCTGGAGTTTTCTCCTTTGTTCACTGTTTGATCTTTAGCTGTTGGTGTGTACTTGTCCGCATCTGTGCTTGGATCTACTACTTAACTGTTACTGGAACTTCATCCTTAGATCCATCTGGGTAGGTTACCACTACTACGGCTGATTTATCGCCTGTTGTAGTTGTATCAACTGGTGTCTTGTACTCAAACTTAGTTCCATCTGGAAGATCTCCTACGTTTCCGATTGATTTCTTAGGATCTGGAGTTTCTCCTTTGTTCACTGTTTGATCTTTAGCTGTTGGTGTGTACTTGTCCGCATCTGTGCTTGGATCTACTACTTTAACTGTTACTGGAACTTCATCCTTAGATCCATCTGGGTAGGTTACCACTACTACGGCTGATTTATCGCCTGTTGTAGTTGTATCAACTGGTGTCTTGTACTCAAACTTAGTTCCATCTGGAAGATCTCCTACGTTTCCGATTGATTTCTTAGGATCTGGAGTTTCTCCTTTGTTCACTGTTTGATCTTTAGCTGTTGGTGTGTACTTGTCCGCATCTTCATTAGGAACGGCTGTAAATGAATCAAGTGCTAGAGCTGAATGAAGGTCATCAGTGTTTTCACCTTGAAGGAATACAGCAGACGTATAGATAGCTGCTTCTGTAAGATCAGATGGTACAGTAATTGGTACTGACTTAGCAGTTCCATCTGCTTTTGACATAACAGTCGTTGCTGTTCCAATCGCTTGACCATTTTTTGAACCAACGGATTTGGTATTCACGTGACGGCATCAGTCCACCAGTGGTACTTTCAGCAGTATTTCCTGGTTTTGCAAAGGTTATCAGAGTTATCGTATACCAAGATGTCATGCATTGGTTGTGGCGCGACTAGGACAAAGTTGGTATTTGAAATATTTGCTGCTGCAAGTGATGAAGGTCCCACTGGAAGTTCAGCATCAGACGTACCTTCAAACATATTTGATTGGTAGTTATTGCTCCAAATAGCGTAGTTATCCACGAGAACAGTAGCATAGACATAATCAGTATTAATGTGACGGTATTTTTGTCCAATAGTTCCATTCCACTTCATAAGATGTTCATTGTCTAAATCTTCATCTTTAACAAGTGTTCCAAACTCTGCATCTGAAATTTTCTTAGAAAGTCCACTATTTGCCTTATCAGCGCTCACACCATAAAGACCTCGGAATGGAATACGATAGTTCCCGTCTTTATCAACTGGTACTACGACAGTTTCAGCAATGTGTGATCCTTTACCATTCTTGGCTTCATATTCTTTGATAATTTCAGCTTGAGCAGCTTTAAAATCATCAAGTTTGTAGTTTTTGTGTTCTTTTTTCCATTTATCAAAAAGACGAGTTACTTCATCATTTACGTATGAAGCCGCTACTTTAACGTTTGTGGCATTAATATCGTAACTGTCTTTTTTTATACATACGTGCGTCAGAACCACTTGGGTCACGAAGTTCGTACCACACTCTACCACGGATTGTACCATAATCACCTTTACGTGAAAATTGACCGTCCGCTTGGTCACCTGTCTGACGATCTGCTTCTGGTTTCAATAGATAGTCTTCAGAATTTGGTTTTTCTTGAAGAACTACTTGACCACCAACAATACGGTTGATACCAGCCGTGAAATCCCAACTTTCATTCAAACGGCTAAGACGTCCGTGGAAACCTGTACGTTGGTCACCAGACTTGATGACATTGTATTTTGTTGGATCTGGATTTTCTACCCAAGTACGGATAGCAAACTTAGGGTCTCCTGCAAGTTCAAACTTAACTGTGGCTCCTAGACGGTTTTGTTACCGGTTTAGACAAGTCAAATACAAAAAGTTCCATCTTGTTCACTTGTTGTCTTATAAACTGGTGACACAAAAACCTTTACCAGTTACATACTGAAGGTAGACATTTACACCACCAAGGCGTTTTGCATCTTCTTGACTATCGTTATTGAGTGTTCCATTACGGTAAAGCCAAGCTGTTCCTTGATAAGTTTGCTTTTCACCCTTCACACCCGGACTGTAGATTGCTTTCTTTTCAGCTTCTTTCTGAAGTTCAGAGTCAAAAGAGCGTGTAGTTCCATTTGCTGGAGAAAGGGCACGACGTGAACGTGTAGGAGCTTCCGAAGTAGCTTCTGCCTTGACTTTAACTGTTTGAGAAGCTGACAATGTTGCGCTTGAGCCATCTGCAAATGTTACAATCGCAGATCCAGCATTGCTGACTTGAACAGAAACTGCAGTCGGATTTGAACCTTTAATCGCTTCAGTAACATTTGAAATTTCTTCAGCAGTTAATGCTGATGCATCCGCTACTGTTGTCAAGCTTGGTGCTTGAACAGAATCTGATTCTTTTGTAGTTGCTGCTACTGGTGCAGCAGAAGGCTCTGTAGCTTTCTCTTCAGCTTTAGCTTCTTCTGTAGATGACGCAAGGGCTGGTTTCGCATTAGATTCTGTAACTGTTGGAGCTTCTACAGCAGGTGCTGCATAAGTTACATTCTCTTCACCTACAGTCGGATTAGTGGTTTCCGTAGTAGAACCTGCTTCTGGCTTAGTTTCTACATCTGCTTTTGACTGATGGAGCGACTAGCGCTGCTCCAACTGCAAAAAAACAAGCGAACAACCGAAAAAGGGAAATGTTTTTCCTTTTTTTGATCATACGCCATTTTTGCTCTGCATTTTTACGATTAAAATACATGTTTAGATCTCCTTTTTTTGGATTTTTTTAGTATTTTATATACCACATCCTACTTTATTATACAATACTTATTTAAAAATGTCAAAAATAAAATTAAAAATATGGAAAAAAATGTGAGGGTAACTTCTCAAAGTAACTTCCACTTGAATCGTCAAAGTGGAAGTTAGTCTAAAACAGATTTTTATGGTGGAACTAAAGTGTGAGACGTTTGAGTTAGAAATGAGGTCCACTATGACAAAACATAAATACCCTTTGCTTTTTATCTACCCACTACAGTTGACAGAGAGCCACGATTGCTTCAATCTTACGAAAGCCTAATTTCATCAAAAAAAGCAACAAGAAAACATCAAAGACTGTAATCAAAATCGAAAATAACAAAGACCAACCAAATAGTAAATGAAGCGCAATCCCTGCACCGATGACTTCTGCCAAGTCCGTTGCCATTAAAGCCAACTCTGTAATAACCCAAAGGAGATAGCGAACTGGCTTTGACGTATGAGCCGCAATGGCTTGTGCCAAATCCATCCTTGTGACAATTCCTAATTTTCCCGCCATTTGCTGTAACTGCATAGCCATTACAGAAGAAACCAAGACAGCTGATAAGAGCAAATAACGATAGGTGGCACCACCTACAACACTTGTAATCCAATTTCCCGGATCCATATAACCAACGGCAACCAACATTCCCGGCCCTGAAAAAGCTAATAAAGTACGAAAGAAACCAGCGTTTTTAGGCGTTGCAATGCTTTGGTTAACTTCACTTAAGGAAACCTTTTTGTCTGACATTTCTATCATTCTTTCTATTGTAGAATTATTTCTACTATATATTATAGTACAAACTATTAACGGTGGTTAATTTATATTTTTATAATGGTTAATATTTGGTGCTATTTAAACAATAAAATGCTTAGAATAGCTAAAAATCGCAGGTCCGCCCTGAGTCAAGATGATTTTCTTGTTAGCTTTTGGCTGCACCATACGCTGCTACCCCGATAACAAACAAAACAAAAAAATGGTCACCATTTCTAAATTATGTGAAATATACAAGCTATATAGTAGGAAAAGAGCTAAAAAGGCATTGTAAATCCCTTGATTTTTAAACAAGGAAGTGACGGACGGGCGAGATATTTCTTCCTTTATCATGTTAAAGACTCGGCTGGTGCTGTCTGACTGGGTAGCGATACTTTCTAGATAAAAGATATAGAGGTGTTCCAGTGCGACAATTGTAGCTAATATAGTAGTAATGAGTGACATACATTTCTTCTTTCTAATGTTTTTCTACAGCAATCTGATCTAAGCCAGATACAAGTTTTTCTAATAAAGTGCTCAGCGTCCTTTGCTCATCATCCGAGAGAACTTTTTCCATTTGCTTTTTGACATTTACATGATAGGTCGGTGGCTCATGCAAAAGCTGCTCTTTTGCAACATTCGTTACATTCACTAGAACCTCTCGTTGATTTTTGGGATTGCGGCTCCGTTGAACATAACCGCGCTCTTCTAAAAGTTTGAAATGCCGAGTTAAGGCTGCAGGATCGATTTTTAAGACCTCTTGCACAGCAACTTGACTGCATGGAGCATTGTCCAATAAAAAGGTCAGTATCTCGTACCGCGTTAAGCTGATTTCTAATTTTTGCTCAAAGAGTTGCGTGATAGCTTGATCAGTTAAATGCAATTGGTACAGCAGGTGATGAATGGCAACCATATATTCTCCTTTCTATTTTTTTGTTGACTAGTCAATTATTGATAAATCAACTATAGAGTATCAAAAAAAGAAAAAGCAAATATTTTTGCCTTTCTTTAACAGATTATCTGTTTAATCTCTAGTAAATGGTTGATTTTGTGATTAATGTTTGGTCGGTAATCACAGAAATTGATTGATTGAATACCGCTGTTAAAAAGCAACATCCACATCCAGCGTTCGATCGCCGATATAGTAAGTGCTTATCTTATCCAGCTGGTATTTTCTACAAGATAGTTCACACCTTCTGGGTCGGGCTTTCTTGCAAATCCATTAGCAGTAGTCACAATTTCTGTAAAAATAATCCAAAATCTCTAAATCCCCAAAATTTGGTAAGCATTTTTTTCCCCTTGTGGGTATAGACAAACTGCTGAATATCTGCTTCCTGCGCCCAAGTAAGAATAGCCTTAGCACTATCCATGAGCTGAATGTGAGCATTTTTCTCTTGCAAACTTTGACCTCGAAAGCGGTTCATCTCTTCAGCATCTAAACCTTTTTCTGCTGCGACTTTCTCCAGCAATTTCTGAACAGAATGCTGCAAAATATAAGCACGAATGGCCTCTCTGTCAAAGTCTAATCCATAATGAGTATAGGTTTCTTCAATCCCCACCAAAATTGCATCATAGGAATCCAATAATGTTCCGTCCAAATCCCAAATAAAAGCTCTTGTCATGTTTGACTCCTCATTTTCCGTTGATAGATGATTTGTAAAAAAATCCAGCGAAAGCCATTGTCCAAAAGGGTGGCAGTCCAAACTCCGGGCAAGCCCAATCCCAGAGTTACCCCAGAAAGTAACCCGCCACAATGCGAATGAGCCACATACCAACCGTCGTGGCATAAAAAGGTAACTTCGCATTTCCCAATCCTTGCCAAACAGCCGTGTAGATGACTGTTCCTGCTGTCATAGGCACACCCAAAAGTGAAAAAAGAATGACCGACAAGCTAGCTGTTACAGCGCCGCTATCCTTTGATATAAAGATGTGTTAGTGGCTGTCCAAGTGCAAAAATAAGCAGAGCCACCGCTAGCATGAGTCCAAGAGATAGCCAGTAGGTCTGCTTCGTCAGCTTTCTAACTGTTTGAAAATCTGCCTGCCCCACCGCATGAGCCACTAACATAACTGTTGCAGTAGCGACTCCAAAGCCCGGCATATAGTTAAACTGGGTCAGAACCTCTCCAATTGCATTTCCCGCAACAGCATCTGTCCCGAACTTAACGATAATAGCAATAATCACCACGTCCCCAGCCCGCATCATCAGCCGCTCTCCAGCAGCTGGCAGAGATAAACGTAGCAGTTCCCAATCCAGCTTCCAACTCCAAGGTGCTAGAGACAGAGACAATTCTTTCCATAAAATCAATATACCCACCAGACGAGCTAAAATGGTGCCCAGCGCCACTCCAATAATTCCCATGTGGAAAATAAAAAAATCGCAAGACTGGAAAAAGGACATTGAGCAGATTGCTTAAAAAAACTGATATACATAGGCATGCGAGGGTTGCTAGTTGCTCGAATCAAGGAGCCTAGCGTAGTCATCAGACCCAAAAGGAGAATCGTTCCCCCGATTAAAGCTAAATAAAGACCACCTGCATTGGCAACTGCAGGCTCCGTTCCCAGCCAAGCTAATATCTGGCGTCCAAAAAATAAGAGAGGAGCCCCAGAAAGACGCTCAAAATCAGAGTTAATTTAATGGCTTCGTTAGTGTGATAAGCTAGATTGTCTCGATTTCCTTCTCCCAAACTTTTAGAAATTAAACTGGATACCGCTGCTCCCAGCGCAATAAAAAAATGGCTTGGTAAATCGTAATAATATTACCAGCAACCGAAACTCCTGAAATAGCCACGAGACCGAGACTCGCTACCAAATACGAGTCCACCATTCCCATTAGCATCTGAAAAAGTTTTTCGACCATGGCTGGTAGAGAAAATATTTAAAATCTTTTTATAAGTGGTCATACATCATGAAACTCCTGCTTTTGATTATACACTTTTTCTGCACTTTGCTGGCAATATTTTTGTTTACACCCTGTTGCTATCTGAAAACACTCAGTTGGCTACCAGCTGAGTGTTTGTTACAAAAATTTATTAGATTATTAAAGTCCTAAATAGCTTTCTACTGCTGCCTGCATCTGGTCAGTAGCAACAGTCGTTTTATAGCGAACTTGTGCGGTTTCTAGGTTAGCAACTGCAGAAGGCACTGCAACTCCTGAAATCTCGTAGAGTTTTATTAAGGCTTCAAAGTCACTAAGACCACTTTGTCCCATTACAGCTTCGACTGCCACAACTGGGAATTTGTAGGGACTGGCGGTTGAAGCAATAACAGTCGTAGTCTCATCACCTGTAGCTGTCCGGTATTTTTGATAAACAGCTGAAGCGACCGCTGTGTGCGGATCTTCAATGTAATCAGACGCCTCATAAACTCGTTTGATTTCAGCTGCTGTCTCAACTTCGGTGGCATATTCTGCCGCAAAGAGTTCTAAAATAGCTGGGTCAAAATCAGTCAACTCATACTGACCATGCTGATTGAGAGACTTCATCAAATCCGCTGTCTTTTCTGCACTATTTCCTAACAGGTGGAAAAGCAAACGCTCTAAGTTTGAAGAAACTAAAATATCCATAGACGGACTAGAAGTTACCTTAAAGCTGCGCTTTTTGTCATAAACATGTGTCTTAAAGAAATCTGTTAGGACATTATTTTTCATTAGAAGCACAGATCAACTTGCCCACCGGAAGACCGATTTGTTTAGCATAGTAGGCTGCCAAGATGTTGCCGAAGTTTCCAGTTGGAACAGCAAAATTAACTGCTTCGCCTGCTTGAATCTGACCAGTCTTAACCAACTGTGCATAAGCATAGACATAGTAAACAATCTGTGGCACCAAGCGCCCGATATTCATGGAGTTAGCAGAAGAAAATTGCAACTGATGTGTAGCTAAACGCTCACGAAGAGCCGCGTCATTAAACATACGTTTAACATTGGTCTGGGCGTCATCAAAATTGCCCTCAATAGCTACCACGTGAGTATTGTTCCCGATCTGAGTGGTCATCTGCAACTCCTGAACTTTGCTGACACCATCTTTAGGATAAAAGACGATAATTTCTGTTCCCGGAACATCCGCAAAGCCTGCCATAGCTGCTTTTCCAGTATCACCAGAAGTCGCTGCCAAAATGACGATTTTATTTTTCAAGCCATGTTTTTTCGCTGATGTCGTCATCAAATGCGGGAGGATAGACAAGGCCATATCCTTGAAAGCAATCGTAGCACCATGGAATAGTTCCAAATTGTATTGCCCATTCAGTTTCACCAGGGGAGCAATCTCTGGCGTGTCAAACTTGCTGTCATAGGCATTATTAATGCAGTTATCCAGCTCTTGATCTGTAAAGTCATCTAAAAAAGCGGATAAAATCAATTTTGCAACTTCCTGATAAGAAGCGTCTTTGAGTTTTGCAAAGTCTAATTCTACCTGCGGATAAGAAATCGGCGTAAAGAGACCACCGTCCGTTGCTAACCCCTGCAAAATAGCCTGACTGGCTGTCACCGTATTGTTTGCATCACGCGTTGATTGATAAACTAAAGTCATGAATTTCCGTCCCTTTCGTGTAGTCTGTTCTATTATAACATGATTTATCAGAAAATTCCCGCATTTTATGGGAAATGTGAGAGAGTGGAGTTGGAGATTTTTATTGTTTATATAGCTACCTCAAAAAAACAAACGGACGTGAGTTCATAGAATCCACTATCCATTTTGTTTTTATTTCACCTTCATTACTCTCACTAGACTAGCGCGCTCGGCTTCTTCTAGCTTCATCTCGATATAATGAATGGTCTCTGTGAGATCTGGAATGGTTGCATACTCTAAGCCATTGACCCGACGGCGGGTCTTTTCAATCTCATCTGCCATCAGCTGGCAACTCTTTTCAATTTCTGCTAAGCGCAGGAGGTCGAGCAATAGGTTGCCCATATCCTCAATCGTCTCATCCATCTGGCTATTAGAGGCTACATAGCTATAAACCACATCTCCCTCATCATCACCATAAGGATTGTCAATACGGGCATGCATCTTAGGCACCTGTACACTCATGATATTTTCCTGTTCGATATGAAGATTGACTTCTCGCATAGGAACAGCAAAAATTTCCTCCACCATGAGGTCGCTTTCTAAGGCTTTTGCCAATACAAAATCCTGCATGTGACCAACCAGAGCTGATTCAACTTTTTGGCGAAGGTGATTGTTCTCGCGAACAGCTTCAATGAAACGACGCATCAATTCATCTCGCTTATCCTTGAGAAGTTTGTGTCCGCGAGTAGCTGTTTTCAAGCGCTCTTTCAGGTTGTTCAGCTCCATTCGGGTTGGTTTGACATTCAAACGAGTCATCGGCTCACCTCCTTAAATGTGCTGCTTGCTTTCTGGCAAATATTGGTCAATCATGTCGTCCTTGATCCGCTTAAGTTCTGTCCGCGGCAAAATAGACAACAATTCCCAGCCTAAATCCAAACTTTCTTCAATCGTCCGATTGGTATAAAAACCTTGATTGATGTACTCTTTTTCAAATCGATCGGTAAATTGAACATAGAGCTTGTCGGTGTCAGATAAGGCTGATTCTCCTAATATAACCGCTAATTCTTTGGCTTGTTTGCCTTGTGCATAAGCCGCAAAGAGCTGATTCATGGTTGCTGCATGATCTCCTCGAGTCTTTCCTTCGCCAGAGCCCTTGTCTTTGAGGCGCGAAAGAGACGGCAGTACGTTAATCGGTGGACGATACCCACTGTTGTAAAGGTTACGCGACAGGATAATCTGGCCTTCGGTGATGTAGCCTGTCAAATCAGGAATGGGGTGAGTGATGTCATCCTCAGGCATGGTGAGGATAGGAATCTGCGTCACCGAGCCTTTCTTTCCCACCAAGCGTCCCGCCCGTTCATAAAGAGTAGAGAGGTTAGTATAGAGATAACCCGGATAACCTCGACGTCCCGGTACTTCTCGGCGAGCCGCGGATACTTCACGCAAGGCCTCGCAGTAATTGGTCATATCTGTCATGATGACGAGAACATGCATGTCTTTTTCATAAGCCAAATATTCAGCAGCAGTCAGGGCAATCCGCGGTGTCGCAATCCGCTCAATAGCAGGATCATTGGCTAGATTGATAAAGAGGATAGAGCGGTCAATAGCTCCCGTTTCTCGCAAGTCATTCATGAAAAACTCGGCTTCTTCAAAGGTAATCCCCATAGCCGCAAAGACTACTGCAAAATTTTCTTCTGAATTGAGCACCGTAGCTTGACGAGCAATCTGGGCAGCCAATTCCTTGTGAGGCAGACCTGAACCAGAGAAAACTGGCAATTTTTGTCCTCGAACTAAGGTATTGAGGTGATCAATGGCTGAAATCCCAGTCTGGATAAACTCATCGGGATAATCTCGCGCGACTGGATTGATGGCTTGACCGTCAATATCCAAGTATTTTTCCGGCAAAATATCTGGTCCACCGTCAATAGGCTTGCCCATACCGTTGAAAATTCGTCCTACCATATCTTCTGACACTGGCAATTCAAACGGTCGACCGGTAAAACGAACCTTGGCTTTTTCTAGATTAATACTGCTGGAGCCTTCAAACAGCTGCACCATTGCCTTGTCTTCTTGCACTTCCAAGACCTGTCCCTGACGCTTGGTTCCGTCATGGAGCTGGATTTCTACCAGCTCATTAAAATGCACACCTTCGACTTGCTCCACAATCATCAAAGGACCAACAACTTCACTGACGGTACGGTATTCTTTAATCACGTTCATTGTCCGTTCCTCCTTGTGCAAGAATCTCATGCAAGTTTTCTCGAATAGCAGCATCCAAATTACAAATTGCATCCAGCCGCTCTTCTGGGATAAATTTAGAGCGAGCAATTCGATCTCGCAGCTCCACAGTACCGTTCATGATTTCGGTAAAGTAGGCACCTAAATTCAAGGCACGATTAGCTTTCCTCATCAAATGTTAAAATATTAGTGAGCAGAGCTACTTGTTTTTTAAAGGAAGTGTAAGTGTCAACCTCATCAAAAGCATTCTGTTGCAGGTAATCCTCACGAATCATTTTCGCTGTATTCATGGTGAGACGATCCTTTTCAGACAGAGAGTCCAGACCGACCAGCCGCACGATTTCCTGTAGCTCACTCTTTTTGGAGAATGTTCATCGCCTTGGTCACTTTTTTTCCGACCAAGCCAACTGCTCATGCTGATCGATATATTGACCCACCTCGTCTAGATAAAGCGAGTAAGAGCTAGCCAATTAATCGCAGGGAAATGGCGACGTTGTGCCAACTGAGCGTCCAAGCCCCAGAAAACTTTGACAATCCGCAGAGTGTTTTTGCGTGACTGGCTCAGAAATATCTCCACCCGGAGGGGAAACAGCGCCGATTGCGGTAATGCTTCCTCACGCTCGTCACTCCCTAAGGTTTTAACCCGACCAGCTCGTTCGTAATATTCAGCAATACGGCTGCCCAGATAGGCTGGATAGCCTTCGTCGCCCGGCATTTCTTCCAAACGCCCTGACATTTCACGAAGTGCTTCTGCCCAACGAGATGTTGAATCTGCCATAATAGCGACAGAATACCCCATATCTCGGAAGTATTCAGCAATCGTAATTCCTGTATAGATAGAAGCTCACGCGCCGCAACTGGCATATTGGACGTGTTGGCAATCAGAACAGTTCGCTGCATGATAGACTGACCAGTCGTTGGATCAATTAGCTCTGGAAATTCATTGAGCACATCGGTCATTTCATTGCCCCGCTCACCGCAACCCACATAAATCACGATATCCACATTGGCAAACTTAGCGACCTGATGCTGAACAACGGTCTTGCCCGCCCCTGAAAGGTCCTGGAACGGCAGCCGCCCCGCCCTTTAGTCACAGGGAAAAAGGTATCAATCACTCGTTGCCCCGTCACCAAAGGTTCCTCTGGGATTAGCTTTTGAGCAAATGGACGGCCTCGGCGAACCGGCCACTTCTGCATAAGACTGCCGACAAAGACGGAGCCGTCTGCCTGTTCAATCTCATAGACAGGCTGATCGACAGTATAGCTACCCGCTTCTATCTTAGCCACACGACCGCTGACACCAATCGGCACTAGAATGCGGTGAGCTACTAATGTGGTTTCTTGAACCGTTCCCAGAATATCTCCAGCGGTCACCTCTGTTCCAATCTCCAGACAAGGCACAAAGTCCCACTTGGTCTCTCGATTCAGATGAGGCAACTGCACTCCGCGCACCAGGAAATCACTCTGCGTCACCGTTTGAAAGCTTGCCAAAGGTCGCTGAATTCCGTCAAACATTTGCGAAATCAACCCCGGTCCCAATTCGACCGACAACGGACTCCCCGTCGTTTCCACCGGCTCTCCTGGTCCAAGCCCAGAGGTTTCTTCATATACTTGAATGGAGGCCTCATCTCGACGCATCTCAATGATTTCCCCAATCAAGCCCAAATTGCCCACACGACAAATATCCTGAATATTCGCTTCCTGCATCCCAGAGGCGACCACCAAAGGACCCGAAACTTTTATAATCTTTCCTTGACTCACAATCTTCCTCCATTCTTTGGGAGATTTTTGCTTATTTTCTATCCTTGCCGTGAGCTTGAAACCCTTCTTAGCTATCTCTACAGCAAAAATTGATACTTCTTATTTTAAAAATCAGACAAGGCTTTTATTTGTTGCCCATTTTCATCAAAATTATCTGGGCTTAGCCATTTTTCTAAACGAGTTTTGACCGCTGGCCAGTCCCTGTCAATCATGGATAGCCAATCAGTATCTCGGTTACGCCCTTTATAAACAACTGCCTGACGAAAAGTGCCTTCGTAGATAAAACCAAGCCTTTCTGCTGCGTATCTTGAAGGTTGATTGAGTGCATCGCATTTCCACTCGTAGCGGCGATACTCCAGCTCCTCAAAAACATAGCGTGCCAACAGATATTGGGCTTCTGTCGCCAGTCTGGTTCGTTTCAATTGGGGCGAATAGATCACAGACCCCACCTCAATGACACGGCTACCACGATTAATTCTCATTAGAGCAAAAGTACCCAATGCCTTGCCACTCTCCTTATCTACAATGGCATAGTAAAAACGACCCTGAGCTGCCAACATCTGATCTCAGCAAGGCCGACCATTCTTCCTGACTTTGAACAAGATTTTGAAAGAGATACGTCCACATATCAGCAGGAGAATCCGGACCATAGACTTCATACAAATCCGCCCCATGCTTGTCCTTGGACAGACATTCAACGATAACATATTGTCCTTCTAGTCGCTCCAGCTTGGGTAAATCTCCCGGTTTGAAATTCGGCAGGGCATCTCCAATGGGCTGGCCTAATTCATTTATTTTCATAAAAACCTCACAATATATCCTGTCCAACTGCTTTTTCTACATTCTCACGAATGCGTCCCCGCCCTCATCCCATTATTCCTTTATGAGTCGGGATTAAAATAATCGCCGGCAGCACTTGCTTATCATAGTAAGCCAATGTTTCAGGGATTTCTGCAGCCACATCCTCTGTCAAATAAATAATGGCAAAATCTTCTCGACTCAGTCGGCGTAAAGCATTCACAGCATCAGCTGCTCCTGTGACTGGAAAAGTCTGAAAACCAATTAGACGAAAAGGTAGAATGGCATCACGATTTCCTACCACACCAATTTTATAAGTTTTACTAGCCATAAATCGGTCTCATCCTTTCTTTAATGATTTCTACTGGAAGCTGATTTGTCAAACCGGTCAAAATAAGTCGAAGATTTTTCACTTCTAGCTCTTTTCCCAATAAATAGCGAGCTAATGGAAGTGGACCACTTGTTTCAAATCGTCCTTGCTCTAAGAGTTTAAACGGAACCAAGTCTGCTAAATACTCCAGTTCAAGATTTGTCAGCTTCCCCAAATGCATTTTTCTTCATAAGTACGTAATTCCGCGTCAAATTCTAGTGGGTTTACTTGAGAAAACCAATCCGTTAGTTGCCCTTTTTCTGCTAACTCAATCCACTCTGCACTTGTTAAAGATCCATCATCAGATAAGAGTTGTGTCATAAAACTATGTGGTTTTTGGTGACGAATGGCACGCTGCACCGTTACTGCATTATAAAAATCAATCGTCAACCGCACCAACTGCTTAAGCCGCTCATCTTCAAATTCAGATTCCAACCTTTTTAAGTGCGCGAAATAAGCTAGATCCATTCCGATTTCTAGAACACGCACATCTTGGTAATCCTGATATTCCGCCCAAGTCGCCGCCACTTCATCCGCCATAAATTTTGGACAATGTTCAGCAGAAAAGGTTGCAAACCAAATGCTCCAAAATATCTAAAGGATAAGGTCCAACCGCAATCAACAGATGCTTTAAATTTAAGCCTGTTGCCTTGTGCTTAAGCAACACTTTAAGATTGTGATAGGTATATTTAAGCGTGAAAAACTCCACCAAAGCAGATTCTGGACTGACTTCAAAAGCCCATGTATACTCTGCAAACAAATGCTTCATGAGAAATCTCTCAATCGTATTTAAGTCAGTTAGTTGTTCATGATTCGGATTATATGCTGTCCCTTCCAAAGCTGCTGATCGACTTTCAGAACTTGAAGCTCGCAACAACTGCTCATACTGCGCAGGACTTAAGAAACTACTCTCATGAATACTAATTTCCGTATTAACTTGTGCGAAAGTATTGTCATTCATGAACAGTCCCCTTACTCTTTCTTTTATCTTGGAAAATAGCCTGAGCGAGCCGATAGCTTTCCTCCCTGCCATAAAGAATCCACCAAATTGCGGTAGAGGTAGTTATCGTCAATGTTGCCTTGCGAAAGGAGAAAACCCGCTTCTCCACTCACAGACGAGGAAGCCAATCTGACATGCGGATAGTGCTCTAACAATCGTTCCAATTGTCCAGCCGAATATTTAACCAATGTTCGTGAGCCAACTGTTAGAATAAGCTCTTCTTGCGGATACTTTTTTAAGACCTGCTCCAAGAAAGCTTGCTCCTGCTCGACCGACCAAGCCACCATTTGCTCATAAGCCCCTGCAAATAATTCTTTCAAAAATCCCTTGCTTGGTCGCCAAAGTAGATTGACGTTTTTCATTTTCAAGCTGCTGCACTTCGCGCTGTACCCTGACGATTGATCGCTTTTATTTCTTGCTCACACTGTTGTAGTTTTTCTTGTTTCAACCGTGCTTCTTGCTCTTTAGCTTCACGCTCAATAGACTCTTTAGCATCGGCTAATAGCTGCCGCCCATTTTCATGCGCCTGCTCCAAAACCGAATCCCTCAAATGAGATTCAAATTCCATATCTGCCTCCTTCTATGAAATCTTGCTTCAAGACATTGAACCTGTCTCATTTTACATTCAATACCATCAAAAGAGATACAACAAAGGCAAGGATAGCATAGGTTTCTACCATAGCAGCAAGTGATAACACCTTTCATGACATCTTCAGGTCGCTTTTGCCAAAATCTGCATGCCAGCGGTTGCTACATTTCCTTGGTATTTAGCAGAATAATAACCAACAATTCCGATTGGAAGTGCGGCAAAAAAAGAGCTAGACCTGTCTGAAGAGCTATTTCAGGCTGGATTTTAAAAGAAAATCAAAAATCCCAATAACAAAACCGTACAAGCCTTGCGTACCTGGCAAAAGCTGCAAAATCAAGGCGCTGACGAATTTCTCAGGTTGCTCTTTTAATAGGGCTGCCGCAGCCTGACCGGTCGAGCCGACATTCCGCGCAGAACCAATACCACTAAGAAAAATCGCCAGAACCACACCTAGTGCTGCAAAAAGGCACCGCTATAAGTTGAAAAATAAGATGAAAAAAAGCTTGCATAAATAAACTCCATTTCTAATAGTAAATACTATTTGTTTGATTGTTCTAATTGTCAATGATATAAAAATTCTGTCTGAGCAATTAAAACAATTTCGCTGAACTACTTTTTGTAGCGAACATATTTCCCTGCTGGTTTTCAAAGGTTTAAAGGCTTTTTCCACCACCATCGTAGAATTTTTCCAAAAATTCAACAAAAATTAAACGTGCTCCATGTACATAGCCTGATAAAAAGGAGAGGAACATATTGATACTGTGAAGGGCGATAAATAGCACAATACCAATACTGAAGCGAGCAAAAGGAGGAAAGAGACTAACAATTAAGTTAAAGGCTGAACCAATGCTCGCACCTGCAAGACCCAAAGCCATAAGTCTCGTGAAACTCACCAAATCGCCCACATAACTGCTGATATTGTATAAATTAAACAATGCAGGCCCCAATCCTTTTCAAACTCTTAGCGCTGATAATAGAAACGAGTACAATACCCCCAGCATTTATAATAGCAAGCCATTGTCCGATCAAACCAGCAATAGCAAGCGATGGGAATAATCGGCCCGCTGCTAATAAAGCCAGCCCGACGAGAATCAGCATCCAAGCAAAACCTGAATTATAGGCTTCCGCATAGTCTTTCATGCGAATATTCTTTGCACCACTGAGATAAAGCCCTGTCATGACTGTAATAAACCCAATCACGACCGACATAATCAGAATGGTGATCACATCCGTACTGGTATCAACAATCGCAAAAGGCAATTTGAAACCAAAGAATGAACCGTAGATGACTCCCCAGAGTGCAACGCCGACTCCTAAAATTCTAAAAAAGCGTAAATTCTTAGCCAGATTTGGCTTGATATGTAGAGCCTTCAAAGCCCAACTTGTTCCACCAAAGAGCAACAAACCATAGCCAATATCAGCTGCCATCATACCAAAAAGATAAAATAAAACAGCGACACAACGGGTGTTGGATCTTTGTCTTCGTACTTCGGCAGCGAATACATTTCGTTACCAACTCAAACGGCTCAATCAGCGCATTGTTTTTTGAGTTTTGTCGGCACGCGCTGTCGATCAGCTGCCATCATTTCATGGATTTTGAAGCAAGACAGCACCACCAAATTGCTGCGTGAGTCCCTATTCTTAAATCTTCTATCTGCTCCTGCTCAATCCAGCCCTCTAAGCAACCAAATTCTGTGTACTAGCAAGAGCTCTTGCTTTCTTGACGAGAAGTTAAATTTAATACATAATCCAACTGACACTTGAGTTGTTTTAATTCTTCGTTTGAAGACGCCAGTTGTATTTTTGTTGAGGTTATGAGTGCTTCTTGCTCTTTTATCATCGCTTGTAATGCTACCAAACGCTCCTTTGGCAATTCCTCAAAAGCATATTCAAACAGCTTGAAACCAAGTTCTATCAAAACTGCTTGGGTTTCCTTAGCAATTTCTGCTTTGCATAACACAAGGATTCCTTTTTCTGTACTGCTAGTAAAAACCTCTCGAACTTCCAGATTAGGATAATCCTGCAATCGAATATTGAACTGATTGTTTCCACTGGTTGGAATGGTTCCCACAAACGCACGAAAATGTTTAAATTGCTTAAATGCTACTGGAGTAACGTCTAAACTTGCCCATTTTTCCAACTCCGCCACTTCCGACTGAGCCGTTTTTTGACTTCTTGTGCTCTTGCCAACGCTTGAAATTGTTGCTGAATCGCCACAAGAAACGCTTCTTCGTCACGCGCTTGCCCCACCTGTTCTAAACTGACAAAGCTTGTTTCCAACGGAGCTTCCTTCAACGATTCCAGCATTTTTCTTAGGAACAAATGCTTGCAGTTTTTCAATCATACGTGCGAGTTTTTTTCCTGCCGCCGAGTCAAAGCTTGAAGGTGTTCCGAAAAAGATGTATCAGGATTCCACACTAACTCTTTTCTCAAAAAGCACTTTCCAGGTCTCTTTTGCTTGTAAATCCTGAATTTCAACCGATTGGAGATTTTGCAGATAGGAAAGGATTTTATCCAACAATTCTTGGCAACAGCAGCGACAACTCCTGCATTTGACTAATTGCCATATTTTTCTACCACCCTGTTCTACAATCATTTTGCAGTAACGCCTCTTTTTTTATTTGACAAAGCTGCTTGGACTTTTTTCTTCGTTCTCTTGTTTCGTTTTTCCAAGTCTTGTGTCAAGCTAGCAATCTCTTTTTTCAGATTGTTCCTTTAACTCAATAAGCAACTGTTGTTTTTCTTCATCATAGGCTCGCCCTAGCTGCTTCAAATCCCTAGCAGCTCGGTCTTGCAACTCCCTGAATCTGATGTTGATAACCAGCTAGCACTTCATCTGCTGCTCGCTCAATTTCTCTTGCATTTGCTCAAGAGTAGCGTTCGTCATATCTTTGCACCTCCTTTGTATCATACAATGGCTGTAACGTTTACTTGTGTAAATTATAACACATTTTTCAAACCATTCGTCACAGAGTTTTATTCTTTTTCTGCGCTTAATTGAAATCATTTCACCGTGTGCTATTTATCAAGTTACCCAGCGTCTTATTTTTGTAAAACTATGTTATAATACAAATAGGTTTTTCAAAACATTTTGTTCTATATCACTACAAGTAAAGAGAGTACATCTATGAAAAATACGCGACATATTATGGCGAGAATCGAAAAGCCATTTTGACAGCATGACCGACTTAGAAAAGCGAATTGCAAACTACTTTTTAAATCCTTCTAGTATCTACGACGACCTTTCTTCACAAAAAGTTGCGCAAACTCTTTTACATCTCCCAGGCGGCACTTACTCGCTTTGTACAATCAAAAAGCAATTACTTCAATATCCAGAGCTGCTAGTTCATCAATTTTCGCATCGTTGCGGTAATAAACGGCTCTTGAGGTGGATAATCTCGCTTGATAATGCCGATGATTGGCAGCGAAGTAACCTCTTTAATTTCCTTAATATCCCGAACACTATTAGCTCGAATGCCAACAGCTCCTCCTTGTTCAGCCGCTTTTACCAAAAGGGGAATAACCCCACCTGCTTCAGTATATAGCGGTTCGTGTGGCAAGGCTTGACAGGAAACAATGATGCCATCTTTTATTTTTGGCAATCAGCTCGTCTTTTGTCATTTGTGCCATAGACAGCCTTCTCCTTTGCTATTGTAGATCGATTTTTAAAGCGCCTTCAATCTCACGATGTTATTATAACTATTTTTAAAGCGCTTTCACCGATGTCTGAGATTTTGGTTCTAATTTCTGATAACACTCACTTTTCTCTTAAATCTTGAAAGTAGTTTCAGAGAGATAATCATTTTAACATGATACTATCATTATCGCACATTGCCTCTGAGGCACGCAAAAGACTACATCTCTGCGAGCGCTATCTACCACATCGTCACAAGCTTTCCCCCAAGAATTTTCCAGAATGGAGACCCTATAATAGAATTAGCAAGGGTGAATGCTTTTTCAGGAGCATCATCCAGAGTTGCTTTTGAATAAAATTTCTCAGTGCTGGTGTTCTTTTTGGTATTGTCCTGGCGTCCGTCTAAACATCTCTTCTATCTACACGTATGCCAACTTTACGAGGTAGCACAAAGTGTTGGATTTTCAAATAAAACTTACTTTATGACAAATATCGTACCTATTTTTGGACATTCCCAAAAATGAACGTAAATAAGCTACTGAAAATTTCATCGGTAGCTTTATTTTTATGACAAATCAGCACTTAAAACAATTCTTTGTAAAGAGCAATCGTTTCTTCTAAGGTTGGCATAAATGGATTTCCTGGTGCACAAGCATCAATGAGTGCATTTTTAGAAAGGTATTCAAAGTCAAATTCTTCTTCTTTAATGTCCAGTTCTGTCAATTTTTTTCGGAATGCCCACAATTGCTGATAATTTTTCAATTTCAGAAATGGCATAATCAGCGCATTCTTTATCACTTTTTGCCTTCCGTATGGAGACCAAGAGCTTTTTGCAACATTTTCGGAATGCTTCTGGCATACGTTTTGCATTTTTACGCTCTACAACCGGTAAAAGCATGGCACAACAAACACCGTGAGGAAGATTGTAAACTGCTCCAAGTTGATGAGCCATAGAATGTACATAACCCTAGCCCAGCATTATTAAAGGCCATACCACCTAGGAAAATCGCATTAACCATCGCTTCGCGTGCTTCAATGACATCGTCCATATCAAATACCAACAATTGAAACATGACCGCCCTCCTTTTTTTCACAACTAGTTTACAGGAAAACGCATGCAATATCAAGCAAGAGAAAGGACACTCTCTCCAATAGAAAAATCTCCCTACAAAAGCAGGGAGATGGTGACTGATAAACTGTTTTATGTCTAAAAATCTGAATACATTGTCTGTACAATGACGAACGATTCAAATTAGAACAAACTTTACTGTCTATTTACGACGTCCTGGACGTTCTGCATAGCCATAGTAGGCATCAGCCATAATTTCTTCCATGTCAGTAACTATTGGCAAGCGTGGATTTGCTGGTGAACATTGATCTTCATAAGCAAGAACGGCAATATCATGTAAGCTATCTTTCCAAGTTTTTCATCAATACCTTGATCTTTAAAGTTCATCTTGATACCAACCGCTACACCAAGGTCATAAACAGCTTTAGCATACGCTTCAACCGCTTCTTCTGGTGTTGAGCAAGGAAGACCTAGCATACGAGCGATATCTTGGAATTTTTCATCAGCTTTCCAGTAATTGTACTTAGGCCATGTTGTAGTTTTAGATGGACGAGTTCCATTGTAACGGATAACATAAGGAAGTAAAATAGCATTTGTACGTCCGTGAATGGTGTGGTGAACAGCACCAATCTTATGCGCCATTGAGTGACTCATTCCAAGGAAGGCATTTGCAAAGGCCATACCAGCCATTGTAGAGGCATTATGCATCTTTTCACGGGCTTCTGGGTCAGCTGTTTTTACAGATTTTTCCAAGTATTTGAAGACTAACTTGATGGTTTGAAGAGCAATACCATCTGTATAGTCATTGGCAAAGTTAGAAGTATAAGCTTCAGTTGCGTGTGTCAAGACATCCATACCTGTGTCAGCAGCAATAAATGCTGGAACAGATTCTACCAAAGCAGGGTCAACAATTGCAATGGTTGGTGTCAAAGCGTAGTCAGTGATTGGGTATTTCCGGTTGTTTGCCTTGTCAGAGATAACTGCAAACGGTGTTACTTCTGAACCTGTACCAGATGTTGTTGGAATACCGATATATTGTGCTTTTCTACCAAGTGATGGGAATTTGAAGGCACGTTTGCGGATATCCATGAATTTTTGAACGAGGTCACCAAAGTCAACGTCTGGCTGTTCATAGAACATCCACATACCTTTAGCTGCATCCATTGGTGAACCACCACCAAGGGCAATGATAGTGTCTGGTTCAAACGAACGCATTACTTCAACACCACGACGAACTGTTGTGATATCTGGATCTGGTTCAACATCTGAAAAGACTTGAATCGTGACTTTGTTTTTACGAAGATTCAACTGGTCAATCACACGTTGTACAAAAACCGAGTTTTTCAATTGATTTATCGGTAACAATCATGACATCGTCTGATACCTTCGCAAGTTTGAAGGTATTGGATTGAGTTACGTTCGAAGTAGATTTTTGAAGGAACTTTAAAACCATTGCATATTATTTCTACGTTTTCCTACTTTCTTGATGTTAAGAAGGTTGATAGCTGATACGTTATCACCAACTGAGCTTGTGTCCGTATGAACCACATCAAGTGTTAATGATGGAATGAAGGCGTTGTATACATCACCGATACCACCAAAGGTAGATGGAGAGTTCCAGATAATACGCATTGCCTTTTATTTCCGTACCGAAACGTTTTGCAAGAGTTTCGTCTTTTGTATGGATAGCAGCTGAGTGTCCTAGACCATTAAATTCAACCATTTGACGAGCTTTTTTAAGTCCATCTTCAGTATCTTCAGCTTTCAAAACTGCAATAACAGGTGATAATTTTTCACGAGTCAATGGTTCTTTAATTCCAACTTCTGCACATTCAGCAGCCAAGATATTTGTACCTTCTGGTACTTTGAATCCTGCTTGCTCAGCAATCCATGTAGCTGGTTTACCAACAATATTTGGGTTCAATTTTGCACCAGCGCAGTTCTTGCTGTTAGCTTTTGCACCAAAACAGAATTCTTCCAAAAGCGCTTTTTCTTTCTTGTTTACAAAGTAAGTGTGATATGATTTGAATTCTTCTACAAATTCATCATAGATTTCTTTATCAATGATCACGGCTTGCCTCAGATGCACAGACCATACCATTATCAAAACGATTTGGACATCACGATATCATGTGCTGCTTGACGGATATTTGCTGATTTTTTTCAACGTAAGCTGAACGTTACCAGCACCAACTCCAAGAGCAGGTTTGCCGCATGAATAGGCAGCTTTTACCATAGTGTTCCCACCAGTCGCAAGGATTGCTGCAATCCCTTCGTGGTTCATCAAAGCTGTTGTTGCTTCCATAGATGGCTGTGTAATCCATTGAACACAGTTTTCAGGTGCACCTAGCTGCACTCGCTGCATCACGTACGATTTGTGCCGCATGAGCAGAAGATTCTTGAGCAGATGGGTGGAAAGCAAAAGATAATTGATTCCGCGTTTTCAACGAAATCAATGATTTAAAAATCGCTGTTGAAGTTGGGTTGGTCGTTGGAGGATTCGCAGATTACTCCGACCGGTTCAGCAATTTTCGTTAAACCTGCAATAGGATCATCTTCAATCACACCAACAGTTTTAACACCACGCATATTGTTAACAACATGTTCGCAGGCAAAAAGGTTTTTTGTTGCTTTATCTTCAAAGACACCGCGACCTGTTTCTTTAACAGCATGTTCTGCTAAGATACCTATGCATCAAGAGCAGCAACTGAAGCTTTTGCAACAATGTGAGTCTACTTGTTCTTGATTTAATTTTCTCATTTCTTCCAGAGCAACTAGCCCTTTTTGAAACGAGTTCGTCAACATGCTTTTTCAGCAGCTAACTTTTTTTCTTCGGGAGTTAATGTTTTTATCAGCCATGTGTTCCTCCAATGGTTTTTAGGATTTTTATAAATCCTTTGTTAAATTTTTCACAAGATTATTATACCTTATTTTTCTCTTGTAAACAGTTTCCCATGCAAACTTCACAAACTTTTTTTCTTTTATATTGTGAATTTATTTCAAAACATGAGTTTTCTATTATATTTAAAAACATTGTTTGTGAAGTTTAAAACTTAAAATATATATTTCACATACTTTTTCAAGATTTCCAAAAACAAAAATTATGTAAAAAGCATTTTTGCTGTGTATTCCTACACCCTCGTTCTACTCCTACTATCTTTTTACATGACACAAAAAGTCATGAATCGCAAGGCAATCCATGACTTCTAATTATTACTATTATTTCTTCACTGTTCCTTTTTCACAGCTTCATCAATGGCTTGTTTGACTGTTTGATACAGAGTTCTCCGCCTTGGTAATCGTTGTTGTTTTCGAGCCAAAATGCACATAGTCTGTGCTGCACCAAATTTCAGGATGTTCAATAGCTGTTTGATACCAATCTGCCACAAAGACATAATCGTATTTTTCGCCAATTCCAATCTCATACTGACGTGTTTTTGACTGCCGCTAGAAGCGTTATGTGCGTCCGACCATCATACGGCGTCACTAAAACCAAACGATGTCCTTTTGGTAATTTCAATCAAATTGATTGAGCAACTCGTAGTTATCAACCGTATTAGTTCCTAAAGCTAAGACCACTGTCTCCAGAAGTACTTTGTTTGAAATATCAGTTTGATAGACTTGCAAGCCTGATTCTAAGTTTCGACTGACTGCTGCATCCACTTGAATTTCCGGCATAGCCTGCTTGATCCATTCACTTGCTCGCAAAGCTACCGAATCTCCGATAACTGTCGTACCCTTTGCTACGTTGTATTGACTGGCACTCACATTATCAGCTTGGGTACGAGTAATCTGCATTTTACTGTCAGCTTGATTTAACCCATTGGCGAGCAAATTTTCCTCAAAAGCACCAATTTTCGGAGCAGTCACTGATAATGACAAAAGAAACCAGTGTTAATGGAATCAAACTATAAAAATACAGGCGTTGTGATTTGCTTTAATGTCCATCTTCAAGCCAAATACTCTTTGGCTCTCTACCCGCTAATGTCGGCTCTAACAGATAGAAAGAGAAAGCTGCCAAAGCAAAGGAAAGCACGGTGGTCAATAGAACTGCCCATCCATTGCCCATCAATTGGGGAAAAGATGATGTAAAACGGCCAATGGAACAAATACACGCCATAGCTCGTATCTGCAATAAATGTGATAACGGGCGGTTTTCATCAACATGCGGTGTCTTCTCATGAAGCACACGCGTTGCCAAAATCATCACGACTGAAAATACTGTTGCAAAAAGGAAAACCAAACAGATAAGTCAATAAATTATCAAATCTCAGGAGGAACGTTAATAACAGCAAAGCTGCAAAAACTACCACCAAGTAGATAAAAAGGTCTTTTTCAAATCAAGCGCCTGCTCCATTTTACGAAAAGGTGCTCCCCAAATCACTCACACCCTGAAAGTGTCGCTAAAATACTTCCTGCAAAAACGGGAAGATATGCGTGAAACTTGAAAAAGTAAATCACAGAAAAGTTTAAAGAGAAGAAGCTTGACAAAACATAGAGAGAAAAACTAATCAAGAATAAAAGCAGATGATAAAAGAAAGATAATCCCTCGAAATTGCCCAATGGTTTTACTTTTTCTTAGCTAAATACCATGTTGCTAAGCCCCATAAAATATAGTAGTGCATTTCCAACGCTAAGCTCCATGTGTGCACAAAGAGATGTTGGATAAATTGACTCTCGTAATTTCCACCAGACAAAATTTCATAAAAATTTGTCACAAAGCTGAGTGCAGCAGCGATTTGCGTTCCCAATCCTCGCCACAAAATCTCTCCGAATTAAAAAGCGTGAAAGGCATAACAACCAAAATTATTAGCACAATCGGCGGCATCAATCTGATAAAATCGCCGTCTCAGAAATTCTTTGATGTCAATTCCCTTGTCTCTGGCAAATTCATCAATTAGGAGAGACGTAATCAAAAAGCCTGAGAAAGTGAAGAAAATATCCACACCAATAAACCCACCAGGAAAAGCTTTCTGGAAGAAATGATAGAGCAGAACTAGGAGTAATCCTGCATCCTCTACTAATGAAAAACCACTTAATGCGCATTTTTGATAAATCCCTGTTTAAACTTTCCCTTGTAGACAACATTATTTTCTGTTGTTAATTTTTCCTCCCTCAGGCTGTCCATTGACAAAGTTGCTCTTTCGTACTTCCAGCCAGCTTTAGCTGTAAAGGTTCCTTCCATTAAAGGTACCGTTCTTAAAATTACCTTTATATATCCCTATTTTTAAAGGTCAAGGTTCCTTGACCATTCATTTTACTACGAACAAGGCTACCATTGTACTTGATTGCTCCTTTATCCAACGTCAAAGCCCCTTGACTGGGAATCTTTCGATGTAAAGGCAACAATCGCTGATATGACAATAACTGTTACCGTTAGCAACTCTAAATTATGCCTTGTAAGATAAATTTTATATTTTTCGTAAAATGCTTTTAGTGTATCCATTTTTTTACTTAATCTTCGTTCTTCATCTGCTCCAGCCACTTTTGACAACCCTTCCAATACAAGCTGATAGGGTTTCATCAAAATCTCCTGTGTACCATGATCTGGCACACTTTTCTTCAAATTGGAAAAATTTTACTAGCATATTGCTTTTTGGCGCCATTTTTCTTTTAAATCCTGAAGATTGATTAGTCCATTCCGATAATATAATCAAACGTTCAAAGTCCTGTATTGATATTTGCTGCGAGGTCTTGCCTTTTATCATAAGGAATGGCATATTTCTGAAAATTGCTCTGCGTTCCAGAGTGAATTGATTCCATAGTTCCCAATCCGAAGTCGCATGACTTTTCAACATAAACGCCATCTGTCAAATCTTTCATCACAAATTCTGCCATCGGACTGCGACAGATATTTCCAGGCAAACAAACACAATCATAGCATAGACCCTCTTTACTATTATAACAAAAATCTATAAAATAGGGATTTAACCCTGAGATTTTTCAATTTCTTTATAAAGTCTCAAAAAGCCGCTGATTGAGGACTCTTATAGGGAGATTATTATGAAAAGAAAAAGTTTTTAGGAGTTCAAGTTAAGTTCTTCTCAACTTGTAATTATAGTATACCGATTCTGACTTAAATTTTTCTTAAAGATTTTACTATTTTTGAGAAATTTTTAAAGAAATTCAATTTGAAGATTGTTCCACTTCTTCTGCCAATCTTTTTCTGCATTCTCATATTATAGAGCTGTCTCCTATCTGCATCTTCTAGGAAATGCGGAGTCGGCTGAACACGAAAATGGAGAATGCTCGTCTAAGCTCATATAGGCGCAAAGAGTTCCAGTTGTCTATTATCCAACAAACGTAAAACCCACAGCTGTACAGCGCTCTGGATATTTACTCATGGCATCTGTGAGCTAGTATAAGATTGGGTATTTGGACTGTGGATATGCATATAGACTTGATTCTTGACTTCCCAATGGTAATGTGGAAATTCTCGCTTGAGCCGATTTTCAATGTTGAGTGTTTCCTCATAAGAAACATCTGGGTCAAGGAAAATCACATCCACATCCGTCTCTGTATCAAAGCGAGGCTTGTCCGACAGAATATTCCAGATGAAATTTCGCACCGAACCAGCACAAAGCTCAGCTGTCTTCAATTGCGTCATAGATAATCTGTAAGATAGTCATCATATCTTGGTCTGATGAAAACGCAGTAAAATCTCTTTTTCGGACAGCATGTTACTTTCTCCAAATATTCATAACCCAAATGCTCGTAAGCTTTTACGAGTTGCCACACGCCCTGTTCGAGTTCGCATAACAAATCCTTTCTGGATCAAATAAGGCTCATACATGTCTTCTACCGTTTCCTGCTCTTCTGCGATATTGACAGACAGAGTCCCCAGACCAACTGGCCCGCCGCCATAAACCTCAATCATGGTCTTAAGAATCTTCTGATCCACATAATCCAAGCCTTCTTGATCCACATCCAGCATCGTCAGCGCTTGATCAGTAATTTGGTCATCAATCAGCCCGTCACCCATAATCTGAGCAAAATCTCGTACGCGTTTAAGAAGTCGATTGGCAATCCGAGGCGTGCCTCGGCTACGCAGTGCTAATTCTTCAGCTGCTTCATGAGTGATGTCCATTTCAAAGATTTCTGCCGTTCGCTCCACAATCTCGGTCAAATCTGCTTCTGCATAATATTCCATGTGACCAGTAATGCCAAAACGAGCCCGTAAAGGATTGGACAACATACCAGCTCGGGTCGTTGCTCCAATCAAAGTAAACGGCGGCAAATCCAAGTGGACACTGCGACTGGTCTCGCCAGAGCCAATCATAATATCAATGTAAAAGTCCTCCATAGCGCTATAGAGCACCTCTTCAACAGACATAGGCAAGCGGTGAATCTCATCAAAAGAGAACATCTCCCGGCTCCAAATCGTTCAAGATTGCTACCAAATCGCCTGCTTTTTCGATGACCGGACCAGAAGTTTGCTTGAGATTAACTCCTAGCTCATTGGCGATGACAAAGGCCATAGTGGTCTTTCCCAATCCCGGAGGTCCAAAAAGCAAGGTATGATCCAAGGCTTCATCTCGCAGTTTAGCTGCTCAATGAAAATTTTCAGTTGATTTTTGACCTTGTCTTGCCCTAATATATTCTTGTAAATACTGGGACGCAATGTGCTCTACATGAGCTCCTCGTCTCCCCATCAATTCATTATCCAAAATTCTACTCATAAATACTATTATAGCAAAAATCATGTTGGTAAGCTGCTTTAACCTTAGATTTTACAAATAGAAATCAAAGGAAGTGAGATTATGATGATGTTTGATGATACTATATGTCTTAAATCAAAAACGACAGAAAAATGTACTGCCGTTTTTAATATTCATTTTCATTTGCCTGTTGCATGATAAATGGTTGTGCTGGTAAAAACCTCACCTGCTTTCAAGATAATATCAGCTTTCAGGTCGCTGTGAATGGCATCTGGTAGGGCTTGGGTTTCAAGAGCCAGCCATTGTGTTGAATCATGGATTGTCCATTTAAAAATGACCGTATCATCTACAAAGTTTGTTGAGTAAGTCACTAGGGCATGGCGCACTTGTTTTAAATGTCAAAAAGGCGACCGGATGGGATCATACAAAGGAACCTGCTTCTTCTCCTTTTTCAATGCAAACGGATGATCCAAGCCGAACACAATCTGAATCTGCTCATCTTGATTGGCAAAAATATCTTTAAAAAGCCACACCTTTTGTTAGATCTTTGACAAAACCCCGCTCTGAATCTGACATTTTAGCAGGCACGCCGTCCGGTGCGATTGGAAATACACCTAAGGTATTCAACTGCAAGATACAGTTATCAATTGGTTGGCTGAAATCACCTGATAAGTTGAAGTAACTGTGATTGGTTGGATTGACCAAGGTATCCTTGTCCGTCTGAACTTGGTAAGAAATCTCTAACTCACCTAGTTCCGTTAAAGTATAAGAAACCCAGACTTTCAGATTTCCTGAAAACCACCCTGTTCCCATCTGCACGTTCGGTATAGAAAGTGACGCCTTCATTTGTGACTTCCTCAACTTGAAAAATAGCACTGTCCCAGCCAGTAGAACCGCTATGATTGCAATTTTCTGCGTTGTTGACTTCTAACTGATAGGTTTCGCCATTCAGCTCAAACTGTGCTTTTTGCAATCCGTCCCTGCAACTGGTCCGACGCTTGCACCATATTTAGGGCTGTTGCTCATACTAGGCATCAAAATGATCAAACCCCACCACGATATTTGCAAATTCATGATTTTTAGTCCGAGTGACATACTCTAAGACAGTCGCACCATAAGTCGCGACTTTCAAACGATAGCCTCAAGTCATTTTCAAATGTATAAGCAACAATATCTTTTCCTTGAAATGTTTCCAAAAATAGCTTCTTGATAAGATTTTCATCAACTTTCCTTATTTTTATTACAAATTTATGTTTTCCTATTTTAAATTTTTAGCTTTTCCGTCCACGAAACAGCTGTTTCACGTATAACACGATTCAAGTCTTTAATATTTTGACGTCCCGCTTCATCTAAACAAGCTTTAGCTGCATCCGCTCCTGATTAGCAAAAATGGTGACAGCTTCTTTCCAAGTAGCACGTCCGCAAAAGGACACCGTTAAATTGAGAACCTGCTTCATGCGCTACTTTCAGCGTTTCCTGGAAAAGATCTGCGCTAACTCCAGCACTCAGGAAAAATAAAAGGCAGATGAGTTGCATCAGACTGCTCTTTTGAAAAATGTCTTGGCTTCCGCGAGGTTGTGAGACAGCTTCAACTCCGCCTTTCGTAAACCCTTCGACAAAATTCATATTGACCGGTACTTCCACTTTCAAGACATCAACATTGTAGCGTGGATCTGAAAAGAGCTTCATGGCTTCATTGACTTTGTGTGGTTTTACTTTCGCATAATCTGCATCTACTACACTAGCACGCTTCCTATCATAAGTCAAGATTTCAAGGAAGTAAGGAATGTCTTCTGCCCACACATTCGCTTCCTACGCGCTCTACCCAGGCTTGTTTGATGTCGTTGATTTCAGGCTTGTCATCTACATCATAGTAAATCAAAACTTTGACTGCGTCAGCGCCTAACTCTTTCATGCGTTTAACCGACCAATTTGGTAGCAAGTCTGGCAGGCGCCCTTCTGTCGTCGCATCATAGCCTGTTTTTTCATAAGCAACAATAAGACCGCATTCTGGCGCACGTAATTTGGTAGCAGGTACACCGAATTCTGGATCCAAAAGGATAGAAGTTGCATACGGAGTCAACTGACTGGAAATCAATTGTTTAAATTCAATCAATGCTTCATCTCCTGACACAGCATGTGCGCCACTTGCCAGCATTTTTTTCAGTGAACCTCTCTGGTCAATCGCCAAAGCTCCAATAATGCCATTTTCATCTGAAAGGTTCTTTAAATGTGCTAATTTTTCATGACTAATCCTTAATTTTTCCATGGATTCCTTCCTATTCTTTGTCAAATGAGTGAATGATGACGCCTTGTACAACACGGTTGACGGTGCCTGTCGGAGACGGTGTGTCTGGACGATTTTTCACCTTGAGGGCTGTCAACAAGGCAAATAATTGACCATAAACAATATAAGGGAATACGCGATAAACATCATCTGCTAGCTGTTGACTAGAAAGAATGACTTGTTCAACATTTTTCCAAATCTTCTTTTTGTTCTGTCAATAAAATTACCTTGCGGGCAATCTCATCTTCGGCTACTTCTCGTACTAAGTCAAGGTCGTATAATTTGGTGTAGGGATCTGTCGAGCCAAACACCACAACGACCGTCTTTTCATTCACTAACGACTTTGGACCGTGACGGAATCCGACTGGGCTTTCATACATAGTCGCCACTTGTCCTGCGGTCAATTCTAAAATTTTCAGCTGAGCTTCATGCGCCAAGCCAAAGAAGGGACCTGCCCTCAAGTAAATGACACGGTTGTAATCTAAGGAAACAATCTCTTGAATCGCTTCTGCTGAGTCCAGCACTTCTGACTCAATGTCATTAATGCAGAAACTTTTTCGGCTTTTTGCAACCAAATCTGTCTTTATCAAAGACAAAGCAAGGCTGTCAACATCATAGACGTAAAGCTCGAAGTCATAGCAAAGCCAGCATCATTTGACGGCGCAGGTTGGAGCAAGAGCAAATTGCGTTCATCACCGTGTGCCTGCATGGGCTAATTTGCCCTCTGCTGCACATGTAATCGTGATTTGGTAAAGTTCCTCAACTATGTCTTTTGCCAAGTCGACTGCCGCAACACTCTCTGGTGAATTGCCGCTACGGGCAAAGGAAACCAAAATGGTCGGCACTTCCTTGTGCAGATAAGCAAGCGGATTAGCGACAATATCTGTCGTTGCAATGGCATTAAAGTTCCACTTGCGCTCATCGTAAATCTTTCTGAAATAAGACAAAAGGGTATCTCCGACATAGGCTGATGTCCCAGCCCCTGTCAAAATAACCTTGATATAATCATACTTTTCATCAATATTATTCAGAAAAGCCGCAATCTCATCAGCTTGCGCTTTATAATTTTCAAAAGCTGTCTGCCAAACTTGTGGCTGTTGATAGATTTCCCGTGTGGTGATTTCCACACCCTAATTCAATCAAGTCTTCCTTTGTATAATCTAGCATGGTTCTCCTTTCTGCTTTGCAATGCTAACTAAAAAGAAAGGGAGTGGGAAAATGATGATTTCAAAGAAATCCATTTTCTTGCCCCAGCCCCCTTAGTTATACAGATTGCTCATTGGAGCAATTCAAGCAAGGACGTGTTTTTCAGCGACTATTAGCTGGACACTCCTTTATTCATCTTCGTCATCGTTCATTTCTGCTAATACATCATTGACTTTCACGATGTATTTGTTCGCTTTTTCGATATATTTTGCTTCAACGCCAGTCAGGGCAGAATTGATAAATTCAATCACCATTGGCATATTCATCCCTGCATAAAGTTCAATTTGGAGTCCTCCCAAAATCAGACGGCTAACGACATTGCAAGGTGTTCCACCAAGCAGGTCGGCAAAGACGATATAATCATCTAAATCTTTTACAGTCGCTGAAAATTTAGCAGTAAAGTCGTCTATTCCTTCCTCTGGAAGCAGGGGAACTGTATGAATAAAGTCCAGTGGCCCCATAATCATTTCGGTGCTTTTTTCATTCTTCACAAAAGCGACCGTGACTGACCAATACAAGTTGTTTTGTCATTTATAGAGAAGCTCCTTTTAGACACCTAAGATTGGTGTATGAGTAAAGTGTGAAAGTGCAGAAACACCAATTGCAATAATAATGACAATAAAGATTGCTTTGGTTGAATTCATACCTTTTTTACCAAGCAGCCAATAAACAAAACCTGTAAACAATGCTGGCACCAAACGTGGGAAGATTTTATCCAATGTTTCTTGAAGATTGAAGGTTACACCACCGAAACTTTGTGTATAGGTAAACTTAAAGTTAATCATCGTAGCAATCAAGGCCGCCACCATGAAAACACCAAGAACTGTTGCAGCATCTGTGATGGCAGACAATTTGTCCTGCATGGTTGTAACTAATTTCACCCCTTCTTTGTGGGCAAACTCTAATTGTTTCCAACGGAAGACATTGATTGCGATTGTCACAGCTATCCAAAAGGAAAATTCCAAGAGGATTGCCTTCAACAGCAAGTCCAGCAGCAAGACCACCCATAATAGCAGGAATAGTAGAACCAAAATCGCATCGTCAATCGCTGCAATGGCCCCATTAAACCGGTTTTAATCCCTGTAACGGTATCTTTAGCCGCAACTCCTTCATTTTCTTCAAAGTGCTAGGTCAATCCCTGTTACTAAAGTATGGAAAAAGTTAGATGTGTTGAAGAATTGCGTATGTGTCCGCATCATTTCTTTAATTCTGGCGTACCGTCTCCATATATCTTGCAATTGCGGCAAAATCATATAAAAGATAGCCTGACGCTTTGCAGCCGCTCGTAGTTCCAACCCCATTGGAAAAGTAAAGAGACTACGACGGTTGATTTGGTTAAAATCTTCTTTTGTTAATTTGTAATTAGAGTTCGTCATCGTCAATTTCCCCACTTTCTGATTGTTCTGCTAGACAGTCACGACTTGTTTATTAGTCGCATTTTTATAGTTGATTGTTGCCAGGCAAAAGCCAATAATCGCAATCCCAATCATTGGTAGACCTTCAAATTTTGCACCACCAAGAGCTGTAGGATTTGTTTGACAGCTCCTGAAGCAGCTGCCAATGTTGGAAATCTAGTCAAAAACAACTTTCAACATGAGCTGTAATGGCAAAACCTAAACCAAGGTAATGGAGATTTTCTTGACTGGAAGGTAACGAAGCAAAAATCATAAAACCGACACCAGGAAGCATTTTACCGCAAGAATCAATCCGTCTGCAATCCATTGTGCATTATTGTGCAAGCCAGTCTGAGAAAGCTTTTACAGCGTCTCCACTCGAGCCTACAAAGCCAGAAATACTGGAAGTGCATGAAAGTCCCCACGGAATGGCACCTAGTAAGTAATTGCGTTCAATGCCTTTGTAATCAAAATTTTTCAACCACTGCATCAATCCGATGTGCAAAGTAAGTCGTAGAGAAACGTCCAAGAACGTCTGTATAAACCAGCAAAGCTGCTACCGGAACGGCAATAGCTGAAATAGCGAGTTCTGATTTCATACCTGTTGCCACAGAGAATGCTGTTGCAAGAACTGCACCAGACGTTGCATCAATACGAGAGGCACCACCGAATGTACCAACCCCAAGCACAACGAGCTGGAGATCCCTACCAGCAGATAGGCTGTTTTAAGTCTCCCACGACCAGACCAGTGATGAAAACCTGCAAAAACAGGTGAACCCATTGATGAGTTAATCGTCAACTCATCCAAAATTTGATACGCTGAATACAGCGTCAGTAGAGAATTTGCCTACCATTGTATCATAACAATGACCTCCTAAATTTATTTCAATAATTTCATAAAGTCTTCAACTGGATCATTTTGGAACCATTTGAGCTGTTATTATTACACCTTTATCATGCAGTTTGTTAACACTGCCACGTCTTCATCTACCACGTTAATTGAGCGTGTGATAGAGCGCGTTTCAGGTGTTTGCGACATATTGCCTACATTGAGTGTTTCAATTGGCACGCCTGCTTCTACTAATTTCAAAAAGCGGTCTGGCTTTCTCGCAACAATGAGCAGGCGTTGGCTATCATATTTGCCGGCTAGAATATTTTCTGCTGCTTTTGCAACTGGTAAAACACTCAATTTCACACCAGCTGGTGTCGCCAATTTCAAGCCGCTTTTTTCAATAGTATTTTCTGCTACTTCATCATCTACGACCATGATACGTGAGATGTTTAATTTTGTAGTCCAAAGATTGGCTACTTGCCCATGGATCAAACGTCCATCAATCCGATTCCCTACAATTGTCATGGTTTTGCCCCCTTATTGTTTTTAAATGTAGGTTTGTGAACTAAATGAATAACTTCGCTGTTTTTCCCTTCGGTTTCAAAAATGATTATTCGATTTTGTTCGAGTTTTAATCAAACTATGTGGAATATACAGCGATAAGGTCGGCCCAACGTCCCAGAAGCGACCAATATTGACACCGTTGACAAAAACAATTCCTTTGCCAAAGTGGGTCAAATCAATATGCGTGTCTTTAAGCGCTTTCAATTCAACATCAAACGCACAGAAAGCTGGCTGTTTTTCATGCCATTCTTTCGTGAAATCAATTTTTCTGGTGTGAAATCCAGCACTACTGTTTCAATGGAGCATAAAGTACAAATCCGCAGACTCAGTCCGAATGCTCTTGTGTTGCGTCTCTGCCAACAGTTTGTGCCCATAATTGACACGCCCCATGTTTTCTATCAAAAATATCAATCTGATGCGTGGATTGCTTCTGCTGGGGAACAAAGATGTCTCGCCGATTTCTGTCTGGTACTGAGTTGTAGTACGGTTTCCATCTACAAAAAGTTGCATCCGATCACGCCCATCGATGACACGAATCTGTTCTCGTCCGTCATCCCATTCCGCTTCTGTACTGATCAGAGTAGATAGCCAACATTTTGTCCCAGCTCCTCCATGTTCATAGGTACAGACTTTCGATTGGCTGCGCCACATCTTCTAAGGTTTCAACAAACTAACTTTCTCACTAAGCGGAATATCCTTTAACTCAAACGATTCTTTTACCAAAGGTCCATTTGTGGATATTCTGGATAATATTTTTAACATTCGCTGAATGGCAAAGTATTTTGGTGTTGATTTCCTTGTTCATCAAGAGAGCTTTCGTAATCATAAGATGTTACTTGTAGCAGGTCAATGCTTCTCGCGCTGAACAACCATTCATGAACCCAAAATTTGTTCCTCCATGAAACATATAAAGAGTTGATACTGCCTTGTTGTAAGACTTCATGAACCGCTTCAGCTAATTCTTCTGGATCCTGCGTGACAGTTGGCTCTTTTCCAACGATTGAACCAACCGTCCCCAAAAATTCCATACATACATGAGTGGCCACTTCTTGCCATGCTCATCAAAGAAAGCTTTGCAGATTTTGCAAAATTATAAGCAGCTTTTAGAGCCGAAATTTCCCGTGACCAGCACATCATCTTCAATCAACGTCCCTGCCCTTAACGCCGCACGCCAGGGTCCGTCCGATGTAAAGAGCGGACAAATCACACCTCGCTCTAGCATCATATCTCGAACAGCTCTCAAATATTCCTTATCTTCGCCATACGAGCCGTATTCATTTTCGACCTGCATCATGAGAATGTTGCCGCCATTTTCCAAAAGATGCGGGACTAAGCGCGGAAGCAATTCATCATAATAGCTAGCAATTGTGGCCAAATAAGCTAGGGTCAGAAGAACGAATTCTCATATCTTCTTCTAAAAGCCAAGCCGGCAAACCACCAAATTCCCATTCTGCACAAATATAAGGGTGACGGACGAAGCAAGGCATCAAGCTCTAAATCTTGAGCGATTTGAAGAAATTTCTCCAAATCCAAGATCCCCTCAAAGCAAAACTGCCCTTTCTGAGGTTCATGGACGTTCCATGGAATGTAGGTTTCTACCGTATTAAAGCCTCAGAGCTTTCAAATTATAAAAGCGAATGATACCAATCATCTGGCTGAATCCGAAAAATAATGAATGGCACCAGACAATATTTTAAAAAGGCTGTTGATTCAGATAAAAATTCTTTCTCTAACCTCAAATCTTGCCAATTCATTCCCTTCTTTCATACAATAATTTTCTTGTAATCGTTTACATAGGTTAATATAATATATTTTTGCATGAAATGTCAATAGTTTTTAAAATTTAATAAATTTAACCATTTTATTGAAAATTTATGGTAAAAATTTTTTATGAGAGGGAAGTGAAAAGAGGTGAACAATATGGCAATCCCTAAGTACCAATACATAAAAGACGAACTCAAAAGTAAGATTATCTCAGGTCAATTTGAAAACGGAGATAAATTTTTATACAGAAGCTGAGCTAATCACAATGTATGATGTGAGTTCTATTACTGTTGTCAGAGCTTTTAAATGAGCTAGCAAAAGACGGATATATCATTCGCCAGCAAGGAAAAGGAACATTTGTGTCGCGCGCGCGTAAGCACAAACTCGTTGAATTTTTCGACGTTGAGATATTTCTACCCAAAATGATCAAGTGACCGTTTTATCGATCGAGCGCGGAAACGACTTGAAATTTCTTGATAAGTTAGATTTGAAGGGACATCAATTTTACTATAAAATTGAGAGGCTCCGTAAAGCGAAAAGATATCCCTCACATCTATCATCAAACTTATATTCCAGAGCAATATATCAATGCCAACTATCCAAATCTTGAATATTATAGCTCTATCTACAACCGCTTTAAACAAGACTATCATATCCACATGAATGATGAGCACTTTGAAGAAACAAATGAAATCATCTTCCGACACCAAAAAAACTGTTGCAACATTACTGGACATTGACACAAACTTCCCAACGGTCTTCCAAGTAAAAACAACACAGTTAGAAAGCACAGAGGGCAAATTCTAGAGTATGGCAAAGCCTACAAACGTGGTGACTTCTTTTAAAATCAAGTTCGTGTCACGCAGTGAAATCACTAATTATTTTTACGTAAAGAACATCTGAATACCAGTTGTTCTTTTTATATCTTGACATCATTATAACCTATCTAGACCAATTTGAAAAAGTATTTTTGTTATTTTTATTTATCAGTTTTTCTATTCTTGCCATAAGAAAAACAAGATTTACTGTCACCTTGTTTTTCTCCTATTTAATAAAATCCTCAATTTCTTTAGCAGTCATATTTTTCTTGATTTTGCAGTACTTTTCTTCTGTAAAACCCAGTAAATTTCCCAAAAATAAAGGAACAAATTTTATCTTATATACTTCACGAAAAAGCAACTAACTCCTGTGTCTTTTTCTCACTATCTAAATAATAAAAAGATTTTGTTTTGATTCGTTCCAGTTGTTTCACAAATCGCCTACAGTGTGGACAAGTTCCTCCCGATGTAGAGATAAAAATTTTTCACTCTGAGCCTGCTTTTTCTTTTTGAGTTCAGGCACGGTTATCTGATGAAACTTTGCTACAATAGCTTGATACTCTTTTTGTTCAGCTGGATCTAGCAAAACTGAATGACAGGCAACTATTCCGAAAATCAAAAACACTCCAAGTAATTTCAGCCAATGCTTCTTTGCCATCTCTATCCTCGCTATTCTATACAGCTATTATTAAAAATTCAGACAAGAAGCACAAGAAGAGACAACAAAAGTAGACCGAAACCTACTTTTTGACTATTTTTAAATGACACCCTAAAAATGATATTGTAGAGCAAAGCCCTCACGACACCGCCGACAATTGGACCTGAGGACTGGAATCCAAGCATAGGACCAGTCAGAATCCCTTTATTTGCGATTGGTAAAAGAGCATGCATGATACGCAGGCCCAAATCCCGTGCAGGATTGATTGCATAGCCTGTTGTTGGTCCAAGTGAGAAACCGACTGCAAAAATAACCGTTCCTACGATGATTGGACCCAAACCAGCAGCAACTTTATTTGGACCAATTGCCATAATCGTGATGACAAGAATGGCCGTTCCCAGTGCTTCCCCCAAAAAGTTAGAAGCTGTATGGCGAATGGCTGGTCCCGTTGAAAAGCTGGCTAAAATCAAGCCTGAATCTTTCGTTTCAGCCCAATGAGGGTAATAGTGAAGCCATAGAACAAAAGCCGCAGCCATGGCACCCAGCATTTGTGCAAGAATGAACGGAAAAACCTGTCCCCAACTAATCGCTCCAATAGAAGCCATTGCAAATGTAACCGCTGGATTCAAGTGAGCTGGACTGAAAAATCCGATACATAAACCGCCACTGTACAAGCAATCCCCAACCCTAAAACGATAGCAACCCAGCCAGTTCCTTCCTCTTTGTCTTGCTCAAAACATTCCCAGCAACAACCCCATCACCAAGCAATACTAGGATAAAGGTTCCTAAAAATTCACCGAGATACTGAATCATAATCCGCCTCCTTTATTTTTTAATCTCCAATTCTTTCAATTGTTCTTGAATAGTTGCCAAATCTGCACCAGCTTGCAAGAGAGCAGCTGCTGTATAAGCCCCTTCAACAATGGGAACATTGTTGATGATGATGTCTTTATCTGAAAAATCTGCCACCAGCTCCAGATTCATGCGAGCTGATCCAAGATCAAAGAAAGCTAAAATCTTCTCCGCTTTGTTAGCTTCCCACAATCGTTTGGACTTGTTCAAAACTTGTGCCAATGCCTGCGTCTTCTGTACCGCCTACATAGGTCAGCACAACGTCTTTAGCAACTTCTGAAATCAAATCCACAAGGCCTTGAGCAATCCATTTTGAATGAGAAACGATGACAATCCCAACTTCTGTCATGCTTTTTCCTCCACTTCTAGCAAGGGCTTCAAAAAGTAAGCCTGATGAATACGAACCGGGGTCAATATGTCCGATAGAGCGCTCTCCGACATAGAAGCCCGACCCTTCGTTAACTTTCATATCTTTCGTCAGCTTCAACCAAAGTATGAATGGTGTCTTTGGTCAATTCTCCTTTTTGAAGAGCCGTCACCACACCAGACCAGACATCCACCATGGTTTTTTCACCCGGAACAGCTTTTCCTCGCTTTTGAATCATATCAAGCCCTGCTTGAACAGCATCCATCAGCTAGTACCCTCTTTTTCAGCCTTCATTATTCCCATAAAAGGCTGAGCCGTAAAGAGGACCGAAGCCTCGCCAACCTTGCTAAGCAATGTGCATGGGAGACAACTTGAAAGACTTCTGCTGAATTGGCAAAATCTTTTCCTTCCAAATTTTTCAACGACAGCGGCCATACCCGCGCCATATTTCCTCCGTGATCCCCGTCACCAATAGGGGTGTCTAACTCTGACAGATAGTCTTTATTTACTTGAATTTTTTCGTTAAAGAGAAGCATCCATTTCTTTGCTAATTCTGCATCCATATCATACCTCCTACCAAGCAATTGTTGTAACAGGACTATTTAATGCGTCTACCCATTCTTTTGTGCTCTAGCTTGATAAAAGTCAAAGAAATGCCCTGCCATGTCAATAGATGTCATGTGTTTCCTAATTTCTTATAGATAACTTCCAGACCTGCTGTTGCAGGGATTCCAGCCACATCGTTTGCAAAGACATACTGTTCCATGAGCGGTGTTGCACCCATGCCATTGATAAGGATTCCGATTTTATCTCCTGCTTTGAGTTCAAAAGAGCCTTTCAATTTTGCCACCAATTCTTGTGCCAAGTCTTTAGACGGCTGCATTTTTTCTTTGCGATAGCCGGGCTCTCCATGAATACCGATTCCAAATTCAATTTCATCATCAGCAAGTACAAAGCCAGGTTTCCCAACTTCAGGAACGGTTGCTCCACTGAGAGCTAGCCCAACCGTATGAATCTGAGGAACCAATTCATCAGCCAAGGCCTTGATTTCACTCAATGATTTTCCAGCACGCGCAGCATTTCCCAAAATCTTATGAACAAAAATGGTACCAGCAACTCCACGGCGACCTTGCGTATAAAGGCTATCTTCAACAGCAATATCGTCATCTACAACAACACTTGCCCACCTCGATGCCTTCATTTCTGCCATATCCTGCGCCATTTCAAAGTTCATGATGTCGCCAGAATAATTCTTGATAACCATGAACACTCCTGCGCCCTCGTCTGCTTCTTTGATTGCCTGCAAGACTTGGTCAGGAGTTGGGGAAGTAAAGACCGCTCCGCAAATCGCAGCTGACAACATACGGTTGCCCACAAAGCCAGCATGTGCAGGCTCTCGACCGCTACCGCCACCTGAGATAATAGCTACTTTGCCAGACTTTTTCGCTATTTCGAGCAATGATGTCAAAAAGCCTTCTACACGATGCACCAAATCACTGTGGATATAAGCCAAACCGTCCAGCATTTCGTCCACAACAGCTGTTGGTTGATTGATAATTTTTCATGAGTTTCTCCTTTGCTTTACGTTTCTTATTTTTATTGTAAAATTCTTTTGCTCTATTTTGGAACGGACAAAAGCAAAAATATGTCCCACTTTTTTAGTTTTCCTATTGCATCATTCATGATAAACTAAGGATAGAACAGAAAAGACTAAGGAGTAAAAATGACATTATCCTTAATCACGAAAAAGGATTGCCAAATCCTTTAAAAATTATTAAAGCAAACAATCCTTGAAAAATCTCCGTTCGGCAAATTATGGAAGACACCGGTATTCGCAGGCAAACTTTTTACAATCATTTTCTGGACAAGTATGAATTATTAGAATGGATTTTTCAGACGGAGTTGCGAGAGCAAGTCACAGATAATCTGGAATATATCTCTGGCTATCAGCTGCTGCAAGAATTGCCACTATTTTAGTGTCAATAAGAGTTTTTATGCACAATTATTTGACATCGTTGACCAAAATGACTTTTCTTCTTATTTTCAAACCTATTGTCAGCAGCTTGTAGCCAAACTCGTCAGAGAATATCATTCCTGCCCTTTCCACTCTGAAATGGAATATCAGTTTTTATTCATTATCATGAGTCAAGCACTTTGTGAATGCTATCAAACATTTGCTGGATCTATCTGGGCAAGATTACCCAGCAGCAGGCGCAACTCTTGACACAACTAATCAAAACAGCTATAGAAAATTAAAGGCAAGTATATGGTTCACTTTATCAATTCAATTCATTCAAGCATTCAGCAAAGCATCAATGCAATTACTCGCATGTATCCTCACCTTTCGCAGCTTAAACAGCTACCCGTCATTTATCATAATCAGCACGATTCTTCTGTTGTGCCCATTATTTCAGGCGGTGGAGTGGTCATGAACCAGCTCATTTTTGGCTATGTGGGCGATGGTATGTTGTCCAAGCTATTAGTGGTCCATTTTTGTACCACCTTGTGCTGAGCATATTTTGAAACCATTCGTTTTCTGCATCGAAGTAAAGGGCGTTTTTGTCATTATTAAAAAAACTTTGATGCAGACATTAAAGAATTTTTCACAAGCCATTCATCAAACGCACGGAAGGATTCCAGTCAAATACATCATTTCTCATGATGATATTTCTGTGGAAAAAAGCAATTTCCAAATCCGCCACCGCGGGGTTGCAGGAACAATTCTTTTACATAAAATTCTCGGGCAAGCTGCCAAAGAAGGAGCCAGTCTGGATGAGTTGGAAAAACTCGCTCTTTCTCTGTCCACCTCCATTGCGACGCTAGGGAGTAGCTACAAAATCTACAACTTTACCAAGCCAGCAACTGCCTATCTTTGATTTTGCCCTAAGGTCAAATTTCCACGGAATTGGAATCCACGGTGAGCCCGGTTATCGGATGGTTCCGTTTGAATCTTCCGAGTTGCTCGCTGTTGAGCTCATCAACAAAATTAAAATGAAATTCAAGTGGCAAGAAGGACAAGAATTTATTCTCCTCATCAATAACTTAGGCGGTACTTCAAAATTGGAAGAGCTCGTTTTTACAGATGACATTCTTCAATTGTTAGATATAGAAGGTTTGAAACTACCCTTTGTCAAAACAGGTCACCTCATCACAAGCCTAGATATGGCAGGACTTTCTGTTACCCTCTGCCGTGTTTCCGACAGTTTCTGGCTGAGAGCCTTAGAAAACCCCAACCAATGCTTTTGCTTTGGTGAGAGAGCAAAATCCAGTGAAATCAAGCCTGATTTCACCGGATTTTTAGTTTATTTATCAAACCCTATACGGTGGAAAAATATCATCCACACGCTTAGTGTAGTAAACTGGATTAAAAATGTCGTCAATTTCCTCTGGTATTAAACGAGAAGTCACAGCTTCATCAGCTTCTAGTAGCGGACGAAAATCTGTTTGATTGTCCCAAGAATAAGCCAGTCTTTAGCTGTACTAAATCATAAGCCTCTTCACGTGTCATGCCTTTTTCAATCAGCTCAGCATGACGCGCTGGCTGTAAATAAGACCAAAAAGTTGAGTTCATATTGCGGCGCATATTTTCAGGGAAAACAGTCAGATTCTTAACGATATTGCCCAAAGCGATTGAGCATGTAATCAATCAGAATCGTCGTATCAGGTGTAATAATACGCTCTGCTGAAGATGGGAGATATCACGTTCATGCCAGAGCGACATCGTTTTTCATAAGCCGTCACCATGTGACCGCGAATCACACAGGGCCAGACCGGTCATATTTTCAGAACCGATTGGGTTGCGTTTGTGAGGCATGGCAGAGCTGCCCTTTTTGCCCGCTAGCAAAGAATTCTTCCACTTCGCGCTGTTCGGATTTTTGCGAGTCCGCGGTTTCAGTCGCCATACGCTCGATAGACGTAGCAATGCTCGCAAGTACTGCAAAAATACTCAGCATGTAAGTCACGCGGAAGCACTTGTGTTGAAATTTCTCGCGCGGATGCCCAACCTGTCACAGACATATTTTTCCCACAAATGGCGGAATGTTGGCAAAGTTTCCCAACCGCACCAGAGATTTTTCCTGCTTCTACGCCGCTTGCGGCATGTTCAAAACGCTCAATATTGCGCTTCATCTCACTGTCACCAAGTGGCGAGCTTCAGACCGAACGTCGTAGGTTCTGCATGGACTCCGTGGGTGCGTCCCATCATGATGGTAAACTTGTGCTCACGCGCCTTATCAGCTATGATATTAAGAAAATGGTTCAAGTCCTTGCGAATGATATCGTTAGCTGCTTGTAGAGATAACCTAAGCTGTGTCCACCACATCAGTAGACGTCAAGCCATAGTGAACCCACTTGCGTTCTTCCCCAAGCGTTTCAGACACTGCACGGGTAAAGGCCACCACATCGTGGCGGGTTTCCTGCTCAATTTCAAAATGCGGTCAATGTCAAAATCAGCATTAGCAGGATTTTTAGCCACATCAGCCTTGGAAATCTCACCCAGCTCAGCCCAGGCTTCATCTACTAAAATTTCTACCTCAAGCCAAGCACGGTACTTGTTTTTCCTCCTCCAAATATTCGCCATCTCAGGGCGTGAATAACAGTTGATCATTGTTGTTCTCCTTTATAGTCAAAATTAACTATCAATTCACTTAACTAGTATTATTACGCTGACAATTGCTTTCCAATTCTCATTTTTATATAATCTAATTTACTTATATCAAATGAATTTATACATGTTTATACCTAACGAACTTGAAAGAATTTGATTCTTAAATTCTTGATTATATCTATTTTTTTCTGCTTTCAATAATCCTATTTTCTCTCAATTAAATTCATTGCATATTTTAAAGAACTATCAATATTAGTATTATCGGATAAATTATTTCTCCTATAAGAATTCATATGAATCTGTCCTTCTCTGATAGTTGAAGGAATCCTATTGATTGGCAAGTACAATTCATTAAAAACTGTCTTTATATCTGTAATGATAGGATAAACAGAACTAATTGCATTAAAAATCAATCTGAACATCACTTGTAGAAATGTCTAGAGAATTAATTGTATTTTGGAAAATCTTGTCTGATTTTACTTAGTTCATCATGTAAAATTTCGATTCCCAAATACAATCCACTTTCTTTATCAATTTTTCTGAACACCCTGATAGAAAAACTCTTTATCACTTTGTAATATTATTTGTTCAAAGTCAATCTCAAATAATTCTCACTCTCGCGGTTAAAAAGTGATTCAAGGATAGATAGTATGGTTGTTTTTACCACTACCATTTTCTCCATATAAAAATCGTTATATCTTGATTGAATTTTTATATCATAATTATAAACTTTATGTAATTTTTATTACTTTCATTGTTTCTATATACATATTCAATCATCTCTAATTTTCATAAATTTAAGAATTTATTAATTACCTTGTAAATCCCTTTCTTCAAACTCCTCTTTCCCAATCACCACAGAAGGATAATGCACTAGAGTGTTTAAGTCTGTATCCAGTGGCAGGTCATAGATTGCTAGGTAGTCTGCTGGGTGCTGGGCTGTCAGTTCCTCATATTTGGCTTGATTTTTGTCAGCGTCTTTACTGGCAAAGAGCACTTCGACGATTCCTGCTTCTCCATTTTTCAATAAAGGCGTGAACAATGATTTGAATCATAACAAACTCCTCTAAAAATCTATTCCCTCACCTAGTTCTCTCACCTCATCCGGCTGGTCACTAAACAGGGTCACATGTCCCATCTTACGGTTATGCTTGGCTTCTTCTTTACCATAGAGATGAAGGTGGGCGCTAGGATGTTCTGCGACGTACTGCGCAGCTTTTTCCATGTGCTGGCCAAGGACATTGAGCATGACAGCTGGGGCATGAAGGGCACTTCTGGCAGGGGCTGACCCAAAATACCCAAGATATGAGTATCAAACTGTGAGAAATCACAGGCTTCGATAGAATAATGCCCTGAATTATGTGGGCGCGGTGCGATTTCATTGACCAAAATCTGGTTGCCAGCCACAAACATCTCTATACATAGTGTACCAGAAAGTTGGACTTCTGTGGCAATTTTTCTTGCCATTTGCAGAGCCCTGTCCGCTAAATCTTGGGAAATCCGCGCTGGGACAATCGTTTTAGAAAGGATATTGTTGCGGTGGATATTTTCCTGAACAGGGAAAAGGGTCAAATCCGTGCCATTTCCAGACACAATAACCGATATTTCCATGGTGAAAGGGACAAAATCCTCTAGCACACAAAGAGTCTTGTCTGCTAAATCACGCGCAGTCGCTAAACTCTCCTCGTCTCTAATGACCACCTGACCGTGACCGTCATATCCGCCTGTTGCTGTTTTCAGCACGCGCTTAGTCGAAAAGTCATAGCCTGTAAGATCTGCCGATGAGCGGATAATTCGATAGGGAGCCAAATCCACACCAGTACTTGAGAGAAATTCTTTCTCGTGTACTCGGTTTTGAGAGATACGTACAACCTTGTTCCTTGTGGTAAATCTGCCAAATCAGCTACCGCATCTAAGCTGTCTGCATCCACATTTTTCAAATTCATAAGTCAGGACATCACAGCGCTCAGCCAATTGACGAAGAGCCGCCACATCATCATAAGGCGCAACGATGACTTCACTGACACGAGCAGCTGGACAATTAGCAGCTGGATCTAGCGTAATGACTTTGTGGCCTCGGTAGATTGCAGCAATCGCCATCATTTGTCCTAATTGACCACCACCGATAATTCCAATCGTTTTAGTTGAGTTCATTGCTAGACTCCTCAGCAATTTTTCCTTGTTTTTCTGCAAAGTCAGCCAGTGCTTGGGCAATTGGGGCATCTTCAACAGACAGCAAGCGCAAAGCAAAGAGCGCTGCATTGGTTGCACCTGCTTCGCCGATAGCCATCGTTGCCACAGGCACACCACCAGGCATTTGCACAATAGAGTAGAGCGAATCCACTCCGCTCAATGCACGAGATTTTATAGGCACACCGATAACCGGCAACGTTGTTTTAGCCGCTACCATACCAGGCAGGTGAGCCGCCCCGCCAGCACCTGCAATGATAACCTTAATACCATGTGCGCGTGCTTCCTCAGCATATCGGAACATAAGGTCTGGTGTTCGGTGGGCAGAGACCACCTTTTTTTCATAAGCAACACCGAAGTCCTCAAGAACTTGGGCTGCCTTTTTCATCGTTTCCCAGTCGGATTTGGAACCCATGATGATAGAAATAATTGGTTGCATAATTTCTCCTTTTTCAAGCCTGCCTTAGGCTGTAGAGGCGTCGTGAACTTTCTTGCGTGTGATGCTACGCTTTTCTTCTCATCTTTTCTTAAAAGCCGAGGAAAAGCTAACATCCCATCTAAAAAATCTTCTTGACTAGGTTTGTAGACCTTTGAGCTACAAACTTTCCTAAAATACCACAGCGATAACAGACATAGTTTCATAACGACCTTTGGTCGCTTGAGCTAGCGCTATACTTTATTTAATTATATCTTCAGCATCAACAACTCTGTAGCCTCGTTTCTTTAATGCTTGCGCAAAAAGACCACTGCCCTCTATTTTTCAACCAGAAAAATGACCATCGTAAATCTGGTTGACACCACAAGAGGGACTTCGGGACTGAAGAATAGCCAAGTCAATGTTTTTTTCAGCTAAACTAGACAATGTGTGATCAATTCCTACTTGAAATTCTTTATCATAAAAATTCCCATTGACATCACATGGCCGCCCTTTTTAAAATCTCTACTAGCTCTCTTGGAACTGGTAAGCTGCCTGCAACTTCGCACACTGTTAAGACATCTTTATCCGCAACAAAGTCAATAACAGCTTGATTATAATTATTGCCTCCTTTGTACTTGCAATTTTCTCCAAGCAAACAGGCACTAACTAGTATACATTTTTTATTTTTCAAGAGCCTTGCTCCCAATATCAGTTCTGTAGAACAGTCCAGTCGTGTCTTGTTTGTCGAGTTGGGTGTAAATTTTTTCCTGCGCAGCTGAAACGCTGTCAGATGTGGTGACTAACATATAGACTCGGCCGCCATTGGACAGCAGTGCTTTTGCCATTTTCACCAAACTTAGCGCCTGCATAGTAGGTGATGATATCACCGTCGGTCTTTTCTGGCAGAACCACACCTTTTTCGTAGTCAAGTGGATAACCTTCAGAAGCCACCACAACGCCCAATGTCACACCGCTGTCCGCCCAGGTCATATCTGGCTCCTTGCCCTCCAAAATGTCCGCGATGTTTTGCGCAAAATCAGAGGTTAGGCGCGACAGAATGACCTGCGTCTCTGGATCACCAAAGCGAGCATTGAACTCAATGACCTTGGGACCGTCCGCAGTCAGAATCAAACCAGCATAAAGAACACCGATATAAGGTCGCCCTTCTTTAATCATCCCCTCCAGCACTGGCTTGACAATGGTGTCAACTGCAGTTTCAACCACGCTTGCTGGCAGATGTGGTACGGGCGCATAAGCACCCATACCGCCTGTATTAGGACCCTTGTCACCGTTATAAGCACGTTTGTGGTCCTGAGCTATTGGCATGATGTAAAACTTATCACTATTAACAAAGGCAAAAGAGAAAACTCTTCTCCTTCAAGAAATTCTTCAATAACTACGCGCGCACCAGAATCGCCGAATTTATTGTCCAGCAACATTTCGTGCGCTGCTTCGATCGCTTCTTCCACCGTTTCAGCGACTACCACGCCTTTCCCCAAGGCTAAAGCCGTCCGCCTTCACCACGATTGGAGCGCCCTCTTTTTCGATATAGGCTTTGGCAGCTTCAAAGTCTGAAAAGTTTCATAGCGTGCTGTCGGCACACCGTATTTTTCATGATTGACTTGGCAAAGTCCTTGGACCACCCAGTTCCGCAGCCAATCGAGTCGGTCCAAAAAGCCTTGAGACCGGCGGCTTCAAAATCATCAACGATACCTGCAGCTAAAGCGTCATCTGGACCAATGAAAGTCCAAGCAATATCATTTTCTTTGACAAAGTCAATCAGCGCTGCATGCTCAGAAATCCCAATCGGAACCAACTTAAGACCGTCGAAGGTCATCCGTCATTTCCGGGAGCAACAAGACCTGCTCCACCTGCGGTGACTCAACAACTCTTAGCAATCGCATGCTCGCGACCACCCGAACCAACAACTAAAAGTTTCATGATTGCCCTCTTTACGAATTATTTATATCAATTATACCATAAATGTTCGTTTATACTTTTATTTATCGTAAAATATTTTTGATAATAACGAAATTCCATTACCATTTCTAATTTTTCAATTCAGTTTTCAATTTTTTTCATCTTTTCCCGAATAATCTAAATGGAACTATCCCAATTATTTATTCAAAGGAGATTTATGAAGAAATACAGTCAATTATTTTTACTATCTAGCACTATTTTTGGGCGTTTTTCTGCTCAACTAACTGCTCAAGCCTCGGAAGCAGATAATGCTCAAAAAGCTCAAATCCAGCAATTCTTGCTAGCAACATTACCGTCAATGTTTCTGGAAATACAGCTTCTATTAACTACACACGCTCACAGACACAAGTTCCTTACACCATTTACCACGCTGTTTGGTCTGATGAAAATGGGCAAGACGATATTAAATGGTATTCTGCGCCTCAGACACCAACTACAGCTATTGATTTGCGTCAGCACACTGGTTATGGAACCTTTCATGTTCACACTTATATCAATATCAATGGAAAAATGGTTGGTTTAAACGGAACGACTTTCAAAGTAGAAAAACCAGCTAGCGGCACGGTTTCTACAACCGTTTTAGGAAAGACTGCTCAAATATCCTTTACTCGAAACAAAGATCAAACAAATGCCAATATTTTACACGCTGTTTGGTCTGACGAAAAAGGACAAGATGACATCAAGTGGTATACGGCAGGGCAAGACACAACAGAAATTGACTTATCCAATCATAAAGGATACGGTGTTTACCATGTTCATACTTATGAAAGTAAAAACGGAAAGATGATTGGATTAAATGACACCACTTTTAACCTTGAAAAACCAAATCCTTCTATTCAGACTAGCTTTCCTGAGCCTGGTATCATGGATATTCAGATCAAAAAAATGTTCCTAAAACAATCTACAAACTAACTGTTCCGGCTTGGTCTGACCGCAACGGACAGGATGATCTTCAATGGTATGCAGCTACTAAAAATCCTGATGGAAGCTACAATGTTAGAGTTGAGCTAAAAAAACACAACTATGACACAGGAACTTATCACATTCATCTTTACGGAGAAAGCTATGTCAAACCAGAGTTTACTGGCTTAGCTGGAATCACTGCCCAAGTTGATGCTGATAAATTGCCTTCTGAAGAAGAGCAAAAACCATTCTTCTCTGTTGAAAATATCAATCAAGAACAAGGGACTTATACCGTCAAAGTTAGTGAAACTTCAAAGTCCAAGCCGATTCAATCCGTCCGAGTACCTATTTGGAGCACGAGCAATCAAAGCAATATCAAGTGGTATGCAGCCACTAATCACGGTGATGGAACCTTTACGACAAGCTTTGATATTCGCAATCATCAAGTTTTTTCCGGAACATACACCAATCATATTTATGTGAAATATAAAGACGGTAGCGAGCATAGTTACGCAACGGATTCGGTTACTATGTCCGCAGAAAAAATTAAAACCAAAGTATCTGTCGATAAACGCTCAACTTATCTTTATGAGGTGACGGTGACAGATGCTTACAGCGATGACAAGATTAGCCTACCGACTTGGTCTGAAGTCAACGGCCAAGATGATATTCAGTGGTACACCGCTACTAAAGCTGGAAATGGTATCTACAAGTTCACTATTGATACGCAAAAACACACTGGCAGCGGGCTTTTCCATACACATGTCTACCGCAATCTCAACGGTCAAATGATTGGACTAACTGGTACGAGCTATCAAGTAGAAAGCCTGCTATCTCTTTTCCAACCAAATTATGCCGCAGCAACGACTTATCCAAAAGGGCAATGCACTTGGGGCGCCAAAGCTCTTGCGCCTTGGGCTGGTAACTACTGGGGCAACGGTGGTGACTGGGCTGCTAGTGCCAGACGAGCTGGTTTTAAAACCGGTACAACTCCACAAGTAGGGGCTATTATTTGTTGGACAGACGGTAGTTACGGTCACGTTGGAGTTGTTACTCACGTTGCCTCAAACACACGCATTCAGATTCAAGAGGCCAACTACGCTGGAAAGCAGTATATTGGCAACTTCCGCGGCTGGTTCAATCCTCATGCAGCTGGACAAGGAGCAGTTAGTTACATTTATCCAAAATAAGTACCTCTGAACAACTTAAAAAACCTTGGAAAATCAATCCAAGGTTTTTATACTATTCTCAATGTCTAAAATGCCGTACGCCTGTAAACACCATGGCAATGCCGTATTTATCAGCCATATCGATAGATTCTTGGTCACGGACGGACCCACCAGGTTGGATGATTGCTTTCACACCTGCAGCAGCAATTTCTTCAACATTATCCGCAAATGGAAAGAAAGCATCACTAGCAAGAACCGCACCGTCAAGACGGTCTTTGGCTTGGTCAAGAGCGATACGAACAGAAGCTACACGGTTTGTTTGACCAGGACCAACACCCAATGTCATATGACCATTTGTTACGATGATACCGTTTGATTTCACATATTTGATAGCTTTCCAAGCAAATTCAAGTGCTGCTTTTTCTTGGTCAGTTGGTTGACGTTTTGTCACAACTTTCCAATCAGCTGGATTTTCTTTGACAACATCTTGGTTTTGAACCAACAGCCCACCAACAACACCCGTGTATTCTTTTTCAACTTGGCTAGCTTCTTGAGCTTCAAATGGCAATTGAAGAATACGCAAATTTTTCTTCTTAGTTGTCAAGATTTCAAGGGCTTCTTCTGAATAACTTGGTGCAATGATGATCTCAAGGAAAATAGCGTGCATTTTCTTAGCAGTTGCGGCGTCAACTTCACGATTCTGCACAACATTACCACCAAAGATTGAAACTGGGTCTGATTCATAAGCGTAGTCCCAAGCTGTTTCAATATCATCAGCTTGTCCGATACCACACGGATTCATGTGTTTAAGGGCAACAACAGTGGGACGGTCTTTGAAATCACGGATAATGCGGATTGCAGCGTCAGCGTCACGGATGTTGTTAAATGACAATTCTTTACCATTCAATTGTTTAGCAGAAGCAATTGAGTAATCTGTTGGCAAAAGCTTTTTGGTAGAAATCAGCGTCTTGTTGAGGGTTTTCACCATAGCGCATTGGTTGTTTCAAATCGTAAGTGATTGTGAGTTTTTCAGGTTTTGTTTCACCAACTTGTTTTGTGAAATATTCTGCAATTAAAGCGTCATAAGCTGCTGTATGACGGAAAACTTTGCTGCCAGGCGCCTGACGAGTTTCAAAGTTTGTTTCACCATTAGCTGACAATTCATCCAAAAACAACAGCGTAATCAGCTGGGTCAACGACAACTGTAACACTAGCATGGTTTTTAGCAGCAGAGCGAAGCATGGAAGGACCACCGATATCAATATTTTCAACCGCATCAGCGTAAGTCACATCTGATTTCAGAATAGTTTCTTTGAATGGGTAAAGGTTAACCACAACAAGGTCAATCAATTCAATGTGGTTATCTTTTTGCGGCTTGAAGATGACTGTCAAGATCGCGACGAGCCAAAAGGCCGCCGTGAATATTTGGATGAAGTGTTTTCTCACGACCGTCCATCATTTCTGGGAAGCCCGTTACATCATCAATGGCGATAGTATCAACGCCTGCTTTATCAAGCGTAACTTTTGTTCCGCCAGTTGAGATAATATCCCAACCAAGTTTTTTAATTCTTGAGCAAATTCAACAATGCCCGCTTTGTCTGAAAACACTGATTAGTGCACGTTTTGTCATTTCAGTCCTACTTTCTACTTCTTTTTGTAAAATATAAACCACTCAATAGCAATACTGGCAATAAGCCCGATAGAATAAGCCAAGCAAAGGCGTAACGGATTTTCAAGATTACCAAATAGTACATTTACTATAAAGGAAACGACAATAAAAGTTAATACAAACACCAAAATCTTTTTTATCATCATAATCTCCTTATAAGGCAGCATACTAATAGCTGACTACGCTATCAAATACACGGACTACTTTTTCTTAACTCCTAAGCTCTCCAAAACATCTGGATAGAGTTTATACTCTGCTTCATGAATGCGAGCTTCAAAACTGTCAATGGTATCATCAGCCAGACGAGGCACACGAACTTGTTTAATCACTTTTCCCGTGTCAACACCATTGTCAACCCAGTGAATGGTAACACCAGATTGGTCAATACCTGCTTCCCAAGCATCATCAATACCATGAGCCCCTGGAAATTCTGGCAGATAAGCTGGGTGAATATTGATGATACGACCTTCGTAAGCTGCTAGCAAAGTCGGACCAACAATCTTCATATAACCAGCTAGGCAAACCACATCAATATCATATTTTTCAAGCAAAGTAACAATAGCTTCTTCGTAAGCTGCTTTATTATCAAACTCTTTGAGTTCAAAAGCATGAGCTGTCACACCGAGTTTTTCTGCACGTTCTAAGACATATGCATCTCGGTGGTCTGAAAAGACAAATTCAACTGGAAATTGCTCCGCAATGACTTGAAAATTTGACCCATTACCACTCGCAAAAACGGCAATTTTTTTGCTCATTATTTCATCACCACACTTGCATCAGCTTTTTTGACGATACGCCCAAGTTCGTAAACTGGCTCATCAAGTAATTCTTTCACGCGCTCAACCTTATTAGGACTAACTGCCAACATAAGACCAATACCCATGTTGAAGATTTCAAACATTTCTTCGTGTTTGATGCTACCATATTTTTCAAGAGCTTTGAAAATTGGAAGAACCGGAACTTTATCCTCTTCGATTTCAGCAGCTAAATCATCCGCAAACATCCGTGGAACATTTTCAACGAAGCCGCCACCAGTGATGTGAGCAATACCGTTAACCAATTCTTCTTTGATAAGCGGAAGCACCGCTTTGACATAGATACGTGTTGGTTCAAGCAGCACTTCTTTCAATTTTTTGCCTTCAAGTTCTGGAAGCACTTCTTCACCTGTGTAATCAGCAAAGACACGACGGACAAGCGAATAACCGTTTGAGTGAATACCGCTGGAAGCAAGTCCAGAAGAACATCACCATCAGAAACTTTTGACCCGTCAATGATTTGGTTTTTTTCAGCGACACCAACCGCAAAACCAGCTAAATCATAGTCGTCTTCACCATACATACCAGGCATCTCAGCCGTTTCGCCACCGATAAGAGCTGCACCAGATTGAACACAACCTTCCGCAACACCTGCAACGACTTGTTCAAGTTTTGCAGGTTCATTTTTACCAGTAGCAATGTAATCTAGGAAGTAAAGCGGCTCTGCCCCAGCTGCAATGATGTCATTGACACACATGGCAACACAGTCTTGACCGATGGTGTCGTGCTTATCATATTTGATGGCGAGCATGAGTTTTGTTCCCACACCGTCAGTTCCTGAAATCAAAACAGGTTCTTTCACGTCGAGCTGAGACAAGTCAAACATCCCACCAAAACCGCCAAGAGCGCCCATGACGCCAAGACGTTCGGTGCGCGCAACGTGTTTTTTGATACGTGCAACAACTTCATAACCCGCTTCAACATCAACACCAGATTGAGCATAAGCATTTTTGTCATAATAATTTTTCCTTCTCTTTTTGTCAAAAAAACCATATTGAAGATTGCGACGTTTTTTCAGTCAAACCATCATTTTGACTGAAAAAGCTGAGTCAGGTCTTTAGCTTTGGCCCCATAGGACAAAGCGTCCACTGACAAATGCTTTAGCCTTTAGTCAGTGGTAAGACGTGGAGCATAAGCATTTTTGTTTTCTGTCATTTTTCTTTCCTTTTCTTTGGAAATAGCAGAGCTGTCCTCTAACTTGATCTGCTTTTCTAACTCAATTCGAAGTCCATGATGTTGCCAGGCAGAAACACCTAAAAATGACAGCTACTAACATTGGTAACCAAGCTTTTGAAAAAGCCATGTTGAAACCAATTCCAGATGCCACTACCAAGACCAATAAACACCAAGACGATTTCAGCGAAGACGAAACGCTTCAGCCTTGAAAAGAATTTTTTGTTACTACTATTTCTTCACATTTTTCAATATAAAAGCTTGTCTTTTCCTCTAAACTTCGAAGGTACTCTTCTTCATAATCATAAAGAGGGGTAGGGTAATTCCCATCAAAGTAAGCAACACAAAGCCCACCATTTGGTGCATCAGTTTCAAGACCAATTGAGTCAATCAAACCGTCAATTGACAAGTAAGTCAAGCTATCAGCACCGATAATCTCACAAACTTCATCTTTGGTATGATTAGCTGAAATCAATTCACGACGATTTTTGAATATCAATACCGTAGAAACATGGGTATTTCAATTCTGGACTACCGATTGCCACATGAACTTCTGTCGCACCAGCTTCACGAAGCAAACGAACGATACGGCGTGATGTAGTTCCACGCACGATAGAATCATCAACCATGACCACGCGCTTACCTTTAACAACACCAGATACAGCTGAGAGCTTCATGCGAACACCTTGCTCACGCAAATCTTGTGTCGGTTGAATGAAAGTACGTTGTGTACTGATTTTTCACCAAGCCCATTTCATTTGGGAGACCTGATTCTTCAGCAAATCCCATTGCTGCTGAAAGTGATGAATTCGGCACCCCAACAACGATATCTGCTTCATGCTGGAATTCCTGTGCCAGACGCTTTCCCATATTTTTACGGGCGGTGTGGACATTAACACCGTAAATATCACTGTCAGGTCGTGCAAAATACATGTATTCCATCGAGCAGATGGCAAGCTGAATGTCCGTCGTGTAGGTATCGTACCGAATGCCATTGTCATCAATGATAACAAGTTCTCCTGGTTTTACATCACGAACCCATTTAGCACCAACCACTTCAAAGGCACACGTTTCACTTGATACCACCCAAGCACCATTTGCCATTTGCCCAATTGACAAGGGACGAAAACCATTTGGGTCAAGCGCAGCAATCAACTTATCTTCTGTCATCAAAAGGTAAGCAAAGCCACCTTTGACAGTGTTCAATGCCTCCCTTACCTTTCCGAGAAATTCTGGATTATGACTGCGACGAATTAAATGCATTAGAATTTCAGTATCAGACGAGGCATTAAAAATCGCTCCTTGGTCCTCCAGTTCTTTTTTCAGCGACAAAGCATTTGTCAGATTTCCATTATGACAAAGGCCAAACTGTTCATCTGTAAAATTGTAAAGAAATGGCTGAATGTTGTTAATAGAAGCCGAGCCTGCTGTCGCATAGCGAACATGTCCAATTGCAGCATACCCGGTCAATTTTTCCAAATCGGCAGGATTTTTAAATACTTCTGAAAGTAGACCTGTATTACGGTACTGAAGAGTTTGCCCTTATCGTTTGTCACGATACCAGCACCTTCCTGACCGCGGTGTTGAAGACTATGGAGTCCAAAATAAGTCACTTGAGCAGCTTGAGGATGCCCCCAAATCCCAAAAACACCACATTCCTCATTTAAAGATTTCACTTCGTATGTCATTTTCACCTCGATACAAAGGCCATTAAGCATCTAATCAAAATAGAAATCCTGTTTTTCTAAGTTCTTTTTGATACATTGCTTAGCTCGTGTTCAATCAGCATATCAACTGCTGTGCATGATTATTCCCCTGTAAAGTATTTCACAGCGCTACGGAACAAGTGTTGGTCTTTATTTCCTGGGATATTTTGGAAAAGACCGTCTTCCCAGCGTTCTGAATGTCCCATTTTACCAATGATTTGACCGTTCTTGCTGGTAATCCCTTCAATCGCATTAATAGAACCGTTTGGATTGTATTTAGAATCCATACTTGGTTTACCATCAAAAGTCAACGTATTGGCTGAAGATTTGTCCATTATCACGAAGTTCTGCAAATTCTTCATCTGTTACGACAAATTTACCTTCACCATGTGATACTGGAATAGCATGAACGTCACCCACTTCAACACCAAGAAGCCAAGGTGAATTCGTATTGGCAATACGTGTTTCAACCATTTTCGCCACGTGTTGGTTAGCATCATTGTAGAAAAGAGTTGGGCTTGTTTCAGTTGCGTCTTCAAAGTTACCGTATGGAAGAAGACCTGATTTCACAAGTGCTTGGAATCCATTACAGATACCGATGATAAGACCACCTTTTTCAATAAAGCTGTCAATAGCTGCGCGGACTTTTTGGTTCAACAAGATGTTGACAATGAATTTAGCCGAACCGTCTGGTTCATCAGCAGCTGAGAAACCACCTGCAAAGAAGATGATGTTAGCTTTACTGATATTGTCAACCATTGTGTCAACAGATGCTTCAATAGCTGCTTCATCAAGTGTTACAAATGGTACCAAGTTAACTTTTGCACCTGCTTGTTCAAAGGCTTTAGCTGAATCGTACTCTGAGTTTGTACCAGGGAAGACTGGAATGTAAACAAGTGGCTCTGCTACTTTCTTACTTGTTTTAATCACTGCATCTGAAGCAACTGCTGGAACATCTTCAAGTTTAGTACTTTGTTCAAATTCAGTTGGGTAAACATCTTCGAGTTTGCTTTCAAAGGCTGACAAAAGTTTATCGCCCGCAAGGTTGACACCGTTGACAGTAAGTGTAAAGTCAGCTGTAGTTTCACCTATTTTGTTAACTTCAGCAATTTCTTCAGTAGATGTAAAGATAAAGCCACCGAGTTGTGCTGTCAAACTAGTCTCAAGCTCTGTCAATTCTACTTTAGCACCGATATGGTTACCAAAAGCAGCAAGTGCCAAACTTTCCATCACACCACCGTATTTAACAGCTGAAGCTGATGTGATAGGATGTGCTTTTTGAATCGCTTCAAATTTAGCAAAAGTTAGCTTTAATCAAGTCAAAATCGATGTCTTGTGAAATAGCTTGCCCTGGAATGTAGTAAATGTATTCACCAGCTGTTTTAAATTCTGGCGAAAGAACATTACGACTATCAGCTGTTGTCACACCAAAGGCAACCAATGTTGGTGGTACTGTCAATTCTTCAAAAGGTACCAGACATTGAATCTTTACCACCGATTGATGGTAAACCTAGTTGTAATTGTGCTTCGATTGAACCCAAGAAGAGCTGAAACTGGTTGTCCAAAGCGTTCAGCTTGTTTATCCATACGTTGGAAATATTCTTGATAAGAGAAGCGTGCTTTAGACCAATTCGCACCTGTTGCCACCAAACGCGCTGTTGCTTCAATAACAGCATAAGCTGCACCATGATATGGTGACCATTCAGCAATATAAGGGTTGAACCCTTGAGCCATAACAGAAGCTGTTGTTGTTACACCGTTTTGAACAGGAAGTTTTTGAACTGAACTTTCTGTTGGTGTGATTTGATAACGACCAGCAATCGGATGATTAACCGTTGAACGACCAACAGAGCTATCAAAGATGGTTTGTAAACCTTTTTGACTAGCATGGTTAAGGTCAGAAAGAACATTTACAGTATCAGATTCAAGTGTCGCAGCTGATGTTGTGCGTTGTTCTGGCAGATCAACTTGACTGTCAACGACATTGGCATCAACCACCACGCGCACACCGTTTGTATCAAGGAAACGACGTTCAATATCAACGATTGTTTGACCATTCCAAGTCATAACAAGGTTTGGTTTTTCCGTAACTGTGGCAACCACTACCGCATCAATATTTTCTTTATGACATTCAGTGATAAAAAGCATCAACATCTTTCGGACGAACCACAACAGCCATCCGTTCTTGTGATTCAGAAATGGCAATTTCAGTTCCGTTAAGCCCTTGGTATTTAAGTGGTACTTTATTCAGATCAATTTCAAGACCGTCAGCTAATTCACCAATTGCCACACAGACACCACCAGCACCAAAGTCGTTTGATTTTTTTAATGAGGCGAGTCACATTACCATTACGGAAAAGGCGTTGAATTTTACGTTCTTCAATGGCATTCCCTTTTTGTACTTCTGCGCCAGCTGTTTCAACAGATTCAACTGTTTGAACTTTAGATGAACCAGTTGCACCACCGACACCGTCGCGACCAGTTTTACCACCAAGAAGAATAACCACATCACCAGCTTCTGGTTTCTCACGAACAACATTTCCCTTAGGAGCTGCACCGACAACGGCACCGAGTTCCATACGTTTAGCGACGAATCCTGGGTGGAAATATTCTTTAACGTAAGTTGTGGCAAGACCGATTTGGTTACCATATGAAGAATAACCATGTGCCGCTGTTTTAGAAATCACTTGTTGTGGCAATTTAGCAAGGCGTGTTTCTGCAATCGGTGTTGTAATATCACCAGCACCTGAAATACGCATTGCTTGATAAACATAAGAACGTCCTGACAATGGGTCGCGGATTGCACCACCGATACAGGTCGCCGCACCACCAAATGGTTCAATTTCCGTTGGGTGATTGTGTGTTTCATTCTTGAACATCAGAAAGCCATGGTTCTTTTAACACCGTTCACATCACTTCAATTTCAACAGAACATGCGTTAATTTCGTCTGACACTTCCATATCGTCCAAACGACCATTCGCACGTTCATAACGACCAAAGATTGTCGCCATGTCCATCAATGTTTGTGGCTTTTTCAGAACGTCCAAGTTCATCACGCATAGCAATATATTTATCATAAGTTGCCTGTAATTGTTTTTGGAATTTAGACGCTGAGAAATCAATATGCTTCAGCTCAGTTTCAAAAGTTGTGTGGCGACAATGGTCTGACCAGTAAGTATCCAACACTTTCAATTCTGTTTCCGTTGGCACGCGCCCGATGGATTTGAAATAATCTTGGATGAAGACAAGGTCATCCACTTCCATTGCCAAACCTTGCTCAGTTTTATAATCAGCAAATTCAGCTGCTGTATAAGTCTTGAAGAAATCAAGATTTGGAATCGTTTTGTCCGACTCTGAAAATGCTTGCGGTGCAATTCCTGTCGTAATATCTTTAAAACGAGAATCTACTGGATTAAGAAGATAATTCTTAACCGCATCAAGTTCAGCAGTATCAATATCTTTGTTAACAAGATAAAGTTGAGCCGTATTAACCGTTACATCATTACTGCTGCCAAGAAGGAGTAATGCTTCTTGTGATGAAGCCGCACGCTGATCAAATTGACCTGGAAGTGATTCGATGGCAAAGAAAGCATAGTTAGCAAGTTCAGCAACCACATCACTTTCAGCCAAAATAGTATCAGTTACCTGTTCCAGAAGAAAATGTGCTTTTTCAGCACGCTCAAAAAGCGAATCTGCCAATCAAAACACATCATACACTTGAATAATACGTAAAATCGGTCAAACTCGTTAATTGAAGATTGTGTTTGAGTTCTTTAACAAGCGCCTGAGCCTTAATGTTAAAATTTGATTTTTTTCTCAACGAAAAATTCGTTTATTCATTTTTACCCTTTTTTAGAATTCTTCTTTCTACTGATTTAGAAATCACAGTTTTTTAGTTAAGCCCTTTGAGTTTTTCAAGGACAACTTCGTAAACATCTGTCAAACTACCTAAATCACGACGGAAAAACATCTTTATCCATGTGATGACCTTCAGCATCCCAAAGACGGCAGTTATCTGGTGAAAATTCATCCGCAAGAATAATTTTGCCATCTTTGTCTTTACCAAATTCCAATTTGAAATCAATCAAATTAAGACCAATTTGGCTGAACCAATCTTTCAAAAGGTCATTAATACGACGTGTTTCTGCTTTTGATATAAGCAATATCTTCATCACTTGCAATACCAAGGAATTTTACGTGTTCATCATTGATAAATGGGTCATCCAAATCATCATTTTTTTGTAGTAAAATTCAACGATTGGAGTATCTAATTTAATTCCTTCTTCAACACCAAAGCGTTTTGAGAATGAACCTGCAGTGACATTACGCAAAACAACTTCAAGCGGAATAATATCAACTTTTTGTTCAATTGTTCGGTTTCTGATAATTGTTTAACAAAGTGAGTTGCCACACCTGCTTCATTCAATTTTCGTAAAAATGAAAGATGAGATTTGATTATTAAGAACGCCTTTACCTTTAATCGTCTCTTTACGAGCACCATTAAGCATTGTCGCTTGGTCTTTGTAATGTGCAATAATAAGATTTTCATCATCTGTCAAAAATAAATCTTTTAGCTTTTCCCGAATATAACAAATCACCTGTCATTTTTAATATTCGCCTTTCGTATTTTTTCTGACTTAAGTCTATCATATTCAAAAAGGATTTTTCAAGAAAATGCCGTACAATATTCGCAAATATCAAAAAAACAGCTGGGAGTTTTCAGCTGCTTTTCTCATATTTTACTTTATTTAGTCAATAAAAATGTTCGTTTTTATGCTTTGTTCAAAGTTTTTCTGCACGCAAGCAACAACATCACTCACATTCTTCAACTCATCTATATCTTCGTCTGAAATTTCAATACCAAATTCATCCTCCACAGTTAGAATAAATTCCATCAAATCAACAGAATCTGCTTGCAGGTCATCTTTCAAACTAAGTGTTTGAGAAACTTGAAATTCCTCACCACGACTTTCCTGAATAATCTCTACAATTTTTTCGTAAATTTCTTGTTCTGTCATTTTGCCTCTCCCGAAAATTCGTTTTACTGCTTTTTCCCGACAACATCCGTTTCCAACATTGTACGAATTTGACGAATCGTGCTGTAAACTGCTTTTGCATCACTCGCTCCATGTGTTTTAACAACAGGTGCTTTCACTCCAAACAAAACAGCACCGCCTACATCAGAATAATTTAAACTACTCTTCAAAGACTTTAGACTATCTTTCAGTAACATTGCACCTAGTTTTGCTTTCCAGCCACCATCTAAAATAGATTTTTTAAGCTGACTCATAATTCCCATGGCTGTTCCCTCCATGGCTTTCAACACAGCATTACCTGTAAAAGCCATCCGCTACCACAACGTCTGCTACATGATCCATTAAATCACGCGCTTCCACATTTCCAATAAAATTTAGCGAGGCAGTCCGCTACTAACAAATCATACACTTCTTTCCGAAGGGATCACCCTTGCTCGCTTCTGTCCCATTGTTTAAAAGCCCTACACGTGGTTGCTTGATTCCACGGACATTTTCAGCATAAAATGACCCTAAAATAGCATACTGATGCAAATGATGAGCTGTATTTTTCCGCATTAGCTCCCCAAATCCAACATATCAAAGCCTTTTGCCATCTGTCGTTGGTAATGTGGACATCAATCCCGGACGATCAATATTCTTGATACGACCAACAATGAAAAATCCCGCAGCCAAGAGCGCTCCCGTATTTCCGGCAGAAAGAACAGCATCAGCTTCTCCATCCTTTACTGCCTTTGCCGCTAGCACCATACTGGCATTTTTCTTCTTGCGAATTGCTTTAGTTGGCTCATCATCTGAATTGATTTTTTCATCTGTATGAACAATACGAACCCGCTCAGTTGCCTTTAAATACTGCTTGATTTTTGCTTCATCTCCATAAAGAATGACTTCAACATCCGAAAAAAATCGTTCAGTGCTTGATTGACTCCCTCTACGATAGATTGTGGAGCATAATCGCCACCCATGGCATCAATTGCTATTTTTCATTTTCGACTCCTTGTTCTTTAAAAATTTCTCCCCAGTCTTCCCAGAGAATCAATAAAATTTTTGGGCTTTAGATGAATCCCAACATATTCTTCATAAATTTGATCAATCACTTTTCGCAATTGTCTTTTCAATTCAGGCTTCAAAGAAATGGTCTCCAGTTCACTAAATTGAACCGCTTGAAATTGGTCCAATAAGTAAGGAATGTTGGGATCCAAATGACTCCGTCTCTCATCTTTTCCATAATGCTCAGGGCATAAAACGCCGTTATAAGTAAAAGAAAAATCAAACGGCAACCCTACTCGGTGGCAAAAAGCAGCATTCATGGAAATTCAAAGAAACCCAAAACGCGACAAAATTTGAATTTCAAAAAAATATTAGTCAGCACCTCATAATCCAAGCCCTGCTCCATCAATTCTAATGTTTTTTGCAAAAAAGCAAAGAGAGCCGAATCTATTTCATTATCCTGAATACTGGCGTCTGCCAGAGCTACCACATAAGTTGCATAAGCCATTGTAAACAAATCATGATTGATATGCTGGAAAGTCGTAACCTCTTGATAATCATCGATATAACTCAAACCGTCATCATTTATTTTCATCAAAAAATCTGCCACTACCAATGGTTGGACAACCGGATTCAACTTAGAATTTCTAGCATGTTTCACGAAAAACATTCGCTTACCAGCTTGCTCTGTGAAAATTTTGACCAGTTTATCATTTTCTCGGAAATTACGATTATAGAGAACCAAACCTTTACTTGTGATGGATTTCAGCATACTCCTCCATATATTCCTTAAGCCGCTTCATAGCTTCTTTTATCGTATCCATGCTGGCCGCATAAGAAAGACGTACATAACCTTCCCCATACTGACCAAAAGCAGCACCAGGAATGAAAGCAACTGCTTTTTTTTGTGCAAAATCCTTCAAAAAAGCAAAAGAATCTTGATTGTAGCCAGCTGGAATTTTGGCAAAAATGTAAAATGCACCATCTGGTTTGATAATCTTAAAACCCAGCTCCGTCATCTTTTTCGATAATGTAATCGCGACGCTCAATATATTCCCTTTTCATCGGCTCTGCATCATCTTTACCCGCTGTCAATGCCTCCACTCCTGCAAATTGAGCCATCGTGTTTGCAGCTGTCACCAAGTATTGGTGGCTTTTAATCAATTGAGCCGTAAAAGCAGCTGGAGCAAAGGTGAAACCTAGACGCCAGCCTGTCATCGCATGTGATTTAGACAAACCATTGATTACAATCGTTTGCTCTGGTAAAAATTCTGCAATAGACACATGTGGTTGCTCGGTATAAGTCAACTCAGAATACACTTCATCACAAACAACAAAGACATCATACTTTTTCAATACATCGGCTAACGCAGTCATTTGTTCTCGTGAATAAGTCACTCCTGTCGGATTAGCTGGATAATTTAAAATCACTGCTTTAAGCTGATTTCCTTGCTCCAAGATAGCCTTTTCCAACATTTCAGGCGTTAAAACAAAGTCATTGTCTGTCGTATCAATTTCGACAATCTCTGCTCCCACAAGATTGACAATCGGCTCATATCCCGGATAAGCAGGTGCAGGCAACAGTACCTTATCTCCTTCTTCTAAGATAGCTGTCAACGTAGCAGATAAAGCTTCTGTCGCTCCCAATTGTCACTAAAATTTCTGTTTCAGGGTCATAAGAAAGATTGTATTTTTCTTTCACAAATTGACTAGCTGCCTGACGCAATGCTAACAACCCACTCATGCCTGTATAATGGCTCTCATTTGCATCAATCGCCGCTTTTGCAGCCTCTTTTACATGATCTGGAGTTGTAAAATCAGGCTCTCCCAATGTCAAACGAAGAACTCCAGGAATGCTCGAAATAGATTGATCAAATTGCCGAATCAAAGAAACTTCAATTTTATCTAAATTTTTGTTAAAACGTTTCGTCAAATCCATATCTTACCTCCAAAATCTGATAGAACTATTATACTATAAAAACCTAAGTCATAGCAAAAAAATATCATAATATTGAGAAAATTCATCACTTATCATCTGATTGAAGCAAAAGAATCACTCCAGCTATCAGAGTGATTCCTATCTAGATGTTCTTACATTAAAGAGCCGTTAAAGTTTCAAATAATGGCGAAAGAGGACGTTTTTCATGGATACGTACAATTGCCTCTGCCAAAAGATGAGCAATCGAAATTTGTTCAATTTTATCAATTAAACGTTCTTCCGGCAAATAAATTGTATCTAACACGACCAATTTTTTAATCGCTGATTTCTGAATATTATCCATAGCAGGACCCGAAAGTACTGGATGAGTACAGCTTGCATAAACTTCTACCGCACCTGCCTCAGCAAGCGCATCAGCAGCATGGCAAATTGTCCCAGCTGTATCAATCATATCGTCAATTAAAATACAAGTTTTGCCTTCTACTTTACCGATGATATTCATTACCTCACTCGTATTCATCTTATCTACACTACGTCGCTTATCAATAATAGCAATCGGTGTTTTCAAAAATTCAGCTAATTTACGAGCGCGCGTCACACCACCGTGGTCAGGGACTAACAACTACATAATCGCTACCTGTCATCCCACGACGTTCAAAATAATCCGCAATGAGAGGAGCCCCCATAAGATGATCTACTGGAATATCAAAAAATCCTTGAATTTGAGCCGCATGCAAATCAATTGTCAGCAAACGATCAACACCAGCCACTTGCAACATATTTGCAACTAATTTTGAAGTAATTGGCTCACGAGCACGTGCCTTTCGGTCTTGACGAGCATAGCCATAATAAGGCATTACAACATTGATTGATTCAGCACTTGCACGCTTTAAAGCATCCACCATGATTAAAATTTCCATCAAATTATCATTGACGGGCGAGCTCGTTGACTGCAAGATAAAAACATGTTTTCCGCGGATAGATTCTTCGATATTTACTTGAATCTCCCCATCAGAAAATTGACGCACAGTTGACTTTCCAAGCTCCATACCAATCTCTTGAGCAACGCGTTTAGCCAGTTCCTGGTTAGATGAAAGAGCAAAAAGCTTTAAATCAGAAAACGACATGATTTCCTCCAGTATATATTCGTTTCTTTGTAAATCAGTTACAAATTTCTCCACTTAACATTGTAACCCTTTTTAGTGAATTTTTCAATCAAAAAAATAAAAAAACGCAAGATGCGCTTTTTTTATCTTTCTATTCATTAATTTGGATAGATGTAAGTAAATGAACCTTGTCCTGCAGCAGCTGGATTGAACCAACCACGATAATTTCCAATAGCTTGATTACCTGCATAGTTTGCTTCAGATACTTGAATACTTGTAGCTGATTGAACAGCTGTTACAACAGCAACGTGTCCATAACCACCATCGTTCCATGAAATGATTGCACCTACTTGAGGTGTTGAACCTGTACGGAAACCAGCTGCAGCCGCACTTGCTGCCCATTGAGCTCCATTACCCCAATAATCACCAGCCCACGGAGCTAATGTTTTTGCTCCCCATGTACATTGACCAACTGGATAAGTTGAAGCAGATGAACTATATGTAGGACGACTCACAGTTCTAGTAGTGGTTGCTGCTTGTTGCGTCACATTTGTTTGAGTTGGAGTAGCTGCTACCGCTATTGTTGTTTACAGCTTGTACTTGGGCTGCAAAACTTGTATTAGCAGAAGAAGCTACAGCTTGTTCTTGCGCCGCTTGTTGTGCTTTATAAGCTGCTTCTTGTGCTGCTGCCTCTTCAGCTGCTTTTTGTGCCGCTGCTTTTTGTGCCAACAATGAGTTCTTTTCACCTTCAGCAGTTGCTTTTTCCGCAGCAAGATTCAACTGCGCTGCTTTTAGTTCAGCTTGCTTAGTAGACAATGTTTTTGCATCATTTGCAAGTGTTTGTTGATTTGCGATAACAGTATTTATCGCTTCATTATTTGCTACTTGTTTTTTTCAGAAATAGCTTTTTTTATCTTGTTTTTTTGTTGTTCCAACATTTTGTTGTTTGCTGAAACAATTTCGCTCATAGCAGAAACACGTGAAATAGCTTCTGTAATCGATTTTGAATTTACAATTGTATTGATATAGCTTGTAGCTGTACCGCTCGTTTGAGCACTACGTGCTTGATTAGCCAATGATTCATTACGCGCTACAATATTCTTAGACAACGTTTCGATTTCAGCCGATAATTTTGTTGATTCAGCTTGAAGTTTTTCGTTTTCAGCTTTCAATTTTTTTCTTGTTGAGATTGAATAGATGAAACTTGAGCTTGAATTTGATCTACTTGAGCTTGAGCTGATTTTTTTGTTGATCATTCAAACTATTAATTTTACTATCTTGTGCAGCAATCTTGTCATCAGTAGAATCTGCATGTACATTTACAAGAGATGCTCCCTGTGCAAGAACCATTGTACTTAATAAGATTGATGTAAGTAATTTTTTTCTTCATAAACAATTATACTCCTATTCAATAAGACAATTATAAGTATAACAAAAAAAAGGCGCTGAGTATGTTACGCCTTTATTACATTTCTATTTCCAATTCATCATAAAATCTTATCATAAATATATCTTCTCCAAAATTGGTTGAAGCAACAAAAAGAATAGTAAATTTGAGACCATTGTTGGAGCAATTGTATAAACGACAAAATCTGCAAAAAGACATTTGAGCTAGATGGGTAACATTTGCCAAAGCGAACGTAGCCACCTCAAAGAAAAAAATACTAAAATGGCAACTGTTAAAAACGACTAACTCGATTAGACATCAAAAACAGAATTATATTTACTAATAACAATCCCCGCTAAAGGCAACAATAGTGTCGAAATGCCGATAATATGAAAATAATACGCATCATACAATAAACCAATTAACAGCAACATGATAAAATTAGTATTTTCTGAAAGATTTATCGAAATATACAAAATAAAGATAAGCAAAAGATGACTTAGTAAAGTGGATATTATTTGGAAATAAATTAGTCAAAAAGATTTGAAAGATGAGCATCTACTAACATCACAACAAATAAAAACCAAAAAGGATAAAATGTAGCTTTTAAAAAAATTTCATATCAATTTCCTACTAATGTCACCACACGAATATCTGACAAATCCGCACTTGGTTTTACAAAGACTTCTTTTGTTAAATGGTCCGATTTTTCAGTAACAGAAAGGACTGTTCCAACCGGAATATTAGGAATGTTGTACGTTCCTAAACCACTGGTCACAACTTTCTCACCTTTTTTAATGGTATCCGAACTATTTAACTGACTGATAATAAAAGCAGATTTTTTTCTTTACTGTAGCCAACAATCACACCATAAATTGTGCTTGTCTCCGTTTGAATTCTTACTGAAATATTATCAACATTTTTTTATTATTTGTTAAAAGATTTACTCGGCTAGAATGAGAAGCAACATCTTTCACACTACCAATCAAGCCACCATTTGCCACCGCTAGCATTGTATTTTTGAATTCCATTTTTGACGACCAGCATTGACAGTTAATTCAGATAACCAAGAAACCGGCATACGCGTAATAACATCAGATGAAACCGTTTTTTTGACTCATAAAGATTTTTTTCATTTCTAATAGCTGTCTTAATTGAGCATTTTCATCTTTTAATGAAGCTGAATCAGCAGATTGTTCTTCTGCTTTAAATAAAGCTTTTTTTAATTGCTTGTTTTCTTTATATGTCCGTGATAAATCAGTCAAATCTGATTTAACATCTGCCAAAAAATTAAATGGTTTTTGAAACAATATTATCCAAAATAGAAACAACATTAGAAGTTGCATTCACCACACCTAAAGAACGAGTAGTAACTAAAAAGTACAGAAGTTACGATTATCAAAATAGCAGTCATAATAATAAATTTGGATTTTTTTCATACGATTCACTCTACTCCCACAATAGACACGCCAGATTCAACAGGTAATAGAAAAGGAGATAGCTACCGCTACACTCCTCAAATACGGAGAATGGGGGATTCGAACCCCCGCGCCAGTCACCCGACCTAACGATTTAGCAAACCGTCCTCTTCAGCCTCTTGAGTAATTCTCCAAAAATTATTATGGGCACGAGTGGACTCGAACCACCGACCTCACGCTTATCAGGCGTGCGCTCTAACCACCTGAGCTACGCGCCCAAGTCCAAAAACTTGGTATGGTTGAACATCTCTGTTCAAAGCGGGTGACGAGAATCGAACTCGCGACAACAGCTTGGAAGGCTGTAGTTTTACCACTAAACTACACCCGCTTAATCAATCAAATAATGGCGCGAGACGGAATCGAACCGCCGACACATGGAGCTTCAATCCATTGCTCTACCAACTGAGCTACCGAGCCAACCTATTGCGGGAGCAGGATTTGAACCTACGACCTTCGGGTTATGAGCCCGACGAGCTACCTAGCTGCTCCATCCCGCGCTATTCCTACTAAGGAGGATGTGGGATTCGAACCCACGCACGCTTTTACACGCCTGACGGTTTTCAAGACCGTTCCCTTCAGCCGGACTTGGGTAATCCTCCACATATAACAAAATGGACCTTGTAGGACTTGAACCTACGACCACTCGGTTATGAGCCGAGAGCTCTAACCAGCTGAGCTAAAGGTCCAACAAGATCAATTATAGCGGCGAAGGGGATCGAACCCCCGACCTCCCGGGTATGAACCGGACGCTCTAGCCAGCTGAGCTACACCGCCATAGCATCGGGAAGACAGGATTCGAACCTGCGACACCTTGGTCCCAAACCAAGTACTCTACCAAGCTGAGCTACTTCCCGTATGGATAGAAAAAATGAAGTCCTAGGAGACTTCTTTTCTATGCACCCTAGAGGAGTCGAACCTCTAACCGCCTGATTCGTAGTCAGGTACTCTATCCAGTTGAGCTAAGGGTGCTCTTTCTATGAATATAAAATTTCATTATATCACAAATACAAAAAGTCAAATCTATTTATGCACCCTAGAGGAGTCGAACCTCTAACCGCCTGATTCGTAGTCAGGTACTCTATCCAGTTGAGCTAAGGGTGCTCTTTCTCATGCCGAGGACCGGAATCGAACCGGTACGATTGTTTCCAATCGCAGGATTTTAAGTCCTGTGCGTCTGCCAGTTCCGCCACCCCGGCTTCCTCAAGCGAACGACGGGGTTCGA
>BNJU01000940.1_pt1:110000-263868 | contig 263868 bp, 403 predicted proteins | sample 8539281 | NCBI WGS metagenome assembly BNJU01 (sample SAMD00202456, study PRJDB9452) | human saliva metagenome | isolation source: human saliva | place: Japan
TCACCTGTCTTGCGCTACTCATACCGGCATTCTCACTTCTATGCGTTCCAGCGCTCCTCACGGTACACCTTCACCACACATAGAACGCTCTCCTACCATCCCCTAAAGGATCCACAGCTTCGGTAAATTGTTTTAGCCCCGGTACATTTTCGGCGCAGGGTCACTCGACTAGTGAGCTATTACGCACTCTTTGAATGAATAGCTGCTTCTAAGCTAACATCCTAGTTGTCTGTGCAACCCCACATCCTTTTCCACTTAACAATTATTTTGGGACCTTAGCTGGTGGTCTGGGCTGTTTCCCTTTCGACTACGGATCTTAGCACTCGCAGTCTGACTGCCGACCATAATTCATTGGCATTCGGAGTTTATCTGAGATTGGTAATCCGGGATGGACCCCTCACCCAAACAGTGCTCTACCTCCAAGAATCTTTCTGTCGACGCTAGCCCTAAAGCTATTTCGGAGAGAACCAGCTATCTCCAAGTTCGTTTGGAATTTCTCCGCTACCCACAAGTCATCCAAGCACTTTTCAACGTGCCCTGGTGCGGTCCTCCAGTGAGTTTTACCTCACCTTCAACCTGCTCATGGGTAGGTCACATGGTTTCGGGTCTACATCATGATACTATGGCGCCCTCTTCAGACTCGGTTTCCCTACGGCTCCGTCTCTTCAACTTAACCTCGCATCATAACGTAACTCGCCGGTTCATTCTACAAAAGGCACGCTCTCACCCATTAACGGGCTCGAACTTGTTGTAGGCACACGGTTTCAGGTTCTCTTTCACTCCCCTCCCGGGGTGCTTTTCACCTTTCCCTCACGGTACTGGTTCACTATCGGTCACTAGGGAGTATTTAGGGTTGGGAGATGGTCCTCCCAGATTCCGACGGGATTCCTCGTGTCCCGCCGTACTCAGGATCCTGCTAGGTATAAAGACTATTTAAAATACGAGGCTCTTACTCTCTCTGGCAACCTTTCCCAAGGTCTTCTTCTATAATCTTTAAGTCCACATCGCAGTCCTACAACCCCGAGAAGTAAACTTCTCGGTTTGCCCTCTTGCCCTTTCGCTCGCCGCTACTCAGGCAATCGCTTTTGCTTTCTCTTCCTGCAGCTACTTAGATGTTTCAGTTCACTGCGTCTTCCTCCTCATATCCTTAACAGATACGGGTAACAGGCATCTACCTGTTGGGTTCCCCCATTCGGACATCCCTGGATCTACGCTTACTTACAGCTCCCCAAGGCATTTCGTCGTTTGTCACGTCCTTCTTCGGCTCCTAGTGCCAAGGCATCCACCGTGCGCCCTTACTAACTTAACCTTATCTTTGACCTCTCAGTCATATACTCATTAATATTCACAGCGTTTTTCGGTTTATTTTTCTTGTTACTATTTGATATCGTTATTCAATTTTTCAATGTGCTAATCTTTAGGATATTAAGAGACGGTTCGCTTGCGAAAAACTTCTGTAGAAAAAAATAGAAAACTGACGTTGTGTTCCATGAACACAAGGAAATTTATCTTTTTTCCTAAGAAGTTAGTCTCGTATTCAACTTCACTTCTTTATTAAGTTCAGTAGGATTCTATCCTAATGGAGCCTAGCGGGATCGAACCGCTGACCTCCTGCGTGCAAAGCAGGCGCTCTCCCAGCTGAGCTAAGGCCCCACAAGACCTCTCAAAACTAAACAAGACAAACTCAATGGCTTCCGTTTTTTCCTTAGAAAGGAGGTGATCCAGCCGCACCTTCCGATACGGCTACCTTGTTACGACTTCACCCCAATCATCTATCCCACCTTAGGCGGCTGGCTCCTTACGGTTACCTCACCGACTTCGGGTGTTACAAACTCTCGTGGTGTGACGGGCGGTGTGTACAAGGCCCGGGAACGTATTCACCGCGGCGTGCTGATCCGCGATTACTAGCGATTCCGACTTCATGTAGGCGAGTTGCAGCCTACAATCCGAACTGAGACTGGCTTTCAGAGATTAGCTTGCCGTCACCGGCTTGCGACTCGTTGTACCAGCCATTGTAGCACGTGTGTAGCCCAGGTCATAAGGGGCATGATGATTTGACGTCATCCCCACCTTCCTCCGGTTTATTACCGGCAGTCTCGCTAGAGTGCCCAACTCAATGATGGCAACTAACAATAAGGGTTGCGCTCGTTGCGGGACTTAACCCAACATCTCACGACACGAGCTGACGACAACCATGCACCACCTGTCACCGATGTTCCGAAGAAACTTCCTATCTCTAGAAATAGCATCGGGATGTCAAGACCTGGTAAGGTTCTTCGCGTTGCTTCGAATTAAACCACATGCTCCACCGCTTGTGCGGGCCCCCGTCAATTCCTTTGAGTTTCAACCTTGCGGTCGTACTCCCCAGGCGGAGTGCTTAATGCGTTAGCTGCGGCACTAAGTCCCGGAAAGGACCTAACACCTAGCACTCATCGTTTACGGCGTGGACTACCAGGGTATCTAATCCTGTTCGCTCCCCACGCTTTCGAGCCTCAGCGTCAGTTACAGACCAGAGAGCCGCTTTCGCCACCGGTGTTCCTCCATATATCTACGCATTTCACCGCTACACATGGAATTCCACTCTCCCCTTCTGCACTCAAGTTAAACAGTTTCCAAAGCCTACAATGGTTGAGCCACTGCCTTTCACTTCAGACTTTTCTAACCGCCTGCGCTCGCTTTACGCCCAATAAATCCGGACAACGCTCGGGACCTACGTATTACCGCGGCTGCTGGCACGTAGTTAGCCGTCCCTTTCTGGTTAAGTACCGTCACAGTATGAACTTTCCATTCTCACACTCGTTCTTCCTTAACAACAGAGCTTTACGATCCGAAAACCTTCTTCACTCACGCGGCGTTGCTCGGTCAGGGTTCCCCCCATTGCCGAAGATTCCCTACTGCTGCCTCCCGTAGGAGTCTGGGCCGTGTCTCAGTCCCAGTGTGGCCGATCACCCTCTCAGGTCGGCTATGTATCGTTGCCTAGGTAGGCCTTTACCCTACCTACTAGCTAATACAACGCAGGTCCATCTACTAGCGATGCAATTGCATCTTTCAAGCATCTAACATGTGTTACATACTGTTATGCGGTATTAGCTATCGTTTCCAATAGTTATCCCCCTCTAATAGGCAGGTTACCTACGCGTTACTCACCCGTTCGCAACTCACAGCCTATGGTGTAGCAAGCTACGGTATAGGCTGTGCGTCCTACTTGCATGTATTAGGCACGCCGCCAGCGTTCGTCCTGAGCCAGGATCAAACTCTCATATAAAGTTTGAGTTCTCACTCATTTCTGTCACTGACAGATTTATTGTTTCTTCTTAATGTTTGACGGACTGTCTTTAAACAGTCGCCTGCACATTGGTTCGTCTTGTTCAGTTTTCAAAGGTCTTTGTCGCCCCTCAAGCGACAACTATCTTAGTATATCATCTCCTCCTCTTCTTGTCAATACCTTTTTTTCATCTTTTTTATTTTTTTCTTGTTTTTTTGTGACCTTTGAAAAAGAAAAAGTTCTGACTTAGTTTAATCGCTATAGTCTTTTAAGTAGGCTCTTAATTCTCGAATCATGGCTTGGCGGCCTTTGAACCGTTCATCAGCTAGTAAGCGCTCATACTGCTCTTGTTTCTCTGGACTCAGTTGAGCTTGGTAACTCTTTAGCTGGTCTCGGAGAATCACCAATTCATCCAGATACAGTTCTTTTCAGACTGAGCTTGTGACCAATCTCGCTCACTTCTTCATAAAGCTTGACGGTCGAGTTTGCGTTTTTGGCTTTCCTGTTTACGGAGGATGTCCAGGATATGATTTGCGGAACTTGGTCTTATAGTAAACATAGAGCTGACTGATCTGTCTTCTACTAGCTGCGGATAGCGACTCACCAACTGATAGAGCACCAACATGCCCTCTTGTTCCCAATCGCTTAATTCCCACAGGTGGACATAATATTCCTCCGACACTTCAGCACAATTCCTCTCACCTTGCCATATAACTCCTTGAACTCCATTTCCTTCTCCTTCCTTTTTACTTACCTTTTAAGGATAGCAAACTTGAAGTTTTTAGGAGAGCTGGGTAGCTATTCTCTTTTTAGATTCTATTTTGTACTTCTTTATACTTATCTATCTCTTCGGGCACTTTTTCATGCTGTTCAGGGATACAAATTAAAAGTTTGGGACAAAAAGATTTCAATCTTCAAAAATCTAATTATTAAGCCCCTAAATCTATAATTACATGCGAAAAAGCAAATAAGCAAAATTCTGATTACAGAAAACCTAGTTTCTGTTCACTTTTTTTATATTTAGTCAGACTTTTGTCCCAGCCTCTTTAACATTTTTAATTTATTCTGGTTTCTGCTCTTCCATTTGAGATTTTCACTTCATCATAGCTCAAAGCATGTGAAGAACTTGCATTTGGTTCATCAGGCATTTCCCCAGTTTCATATAATGATTTGATTTGATGACTATCAAGTGTTTCGTATTTAAGAAGAGCTTCCGCAATTAATTTATGCTTTTCGCGATTTGATTGGATAATTTCTGCTGCTTTGTTGCGCGCTTCATTAAAGCAAATTACGTACTTCTTCATCAATTTCATATGCAGTCTGCTCTGAAATTGATTTTTGTGGACTCGCAGCACCAAACATTGCATGGTTTCCTTCATATTGAACCGGACCGAGTTTTTCACTCATACCATACTCTGTTACCATCGCACGTGCCATTTGTGTAGCTTGTTCAAAGTCATTTGAAGCACCTGTAGTTTGGACGTTGAAAATAATTTCTTCAGCAACACGTCCCCCCATAAGTCCTGCCAATTGCTCTTTCATATCTTCTTTAGATAAAAGAGTCTGATCTTCTTTCGGGAGAGCAATCATATATCCACCCGCACGACCACGAGGTACAATAGTTACCTTGTGAACAACACGTGCATTTGATAAAACAAGCCCAACAATTGTATGTCCTGCTTCATGATAAGCAACAATTTGACGATCACGTTGTGAAACTGTCTTATCTTTTTTAGACGGTCCTGCGATAACTCGATCCTCTGCTTCATCGATATCAGAAGCATCAATAACTTTTTATTTCGACGTGCTGCGACAAGAGCCGCTTCATTTAAGACATTTTCAAAGTCAGCACCAACAAAACCAGGCGTTTGTTGAGCAACTAGTTTTAAGTCAACATCTTCTGCAAGAGGTTTATTTCTAGCATGAACACGCAGAATAGCTTCACGACCCTTCACATCAGGCTGACCAACCAAAACTTTTCGATCAAAACGACCAGGACGCAAAAGAGCGGGATCTAAAACATCACTTCGGTTAGTAGCAGCAATGACGATAACCCCTTCATTGCCTTCAAAACCATCCATCTCAATCAGAAGTTGATTAAGGGTTTGCTCGCGCTCATCATTTCCTCCACCGAGACCAACACCACGTTGACGACCAACAGCATCAATTTCATCAATAAAAGATAATCGCTGGAGCTGCCTTTTTTGCATCTTCAAAAAGAGAGCGAACACGGCTAGCACCGACACCGACAAACATTTCAACGAAATCTGAACCTGAAATACTAAAGAATGGAACTCCTGCTTCACCAGCGACGGCTTTTGCAAGAAGAGTTTTACCAGTCCCTGGAGGGCCTTCAAGAAGAACACCAGCTGGTATGCGAGCCCCTAGTTTTGTATAACGTTTAGGATCTTTTAGAAATTCAACAACTTCAACTAGTTCTTGTTTTTCTTCTTCCGCACCTGCTACATCAGAAAAGCGTACTTTTATATCTTCTTTGTTTGTCGCACGCGCTTTATTACGTCCAAAACTCATAGCTCCACGCGCTCCACCGCCTCCACCTTGATTCATCATAGAGAACAGGAAGAAAGCAAAGATGGCAAATGGCACCAGAGTTGTCAGCACCTGAATCCAAACACCACTTGAACTTTCACGTTTAATGGTGATTTCAGTTCCTTTATCTGAAGCTAATTTTTGTAATTCAGCTACCGTTAAATCTGAAGGTAGAATAACACTAGTAAAGCGGCTTACAGAGGTAGAAGAAGGAGTAAAAAACTGAATACCACTATTATCCTTTACCTTCTTTTCTTTCTTATAAGTACCTGCAACTTCAATAACACTACCATTTGGCTGATAGCTAATATCCTTTACATTTCCATTTTCTAATTTCTTTAACTAACTCAGTATAGTTAATTTGCTGACTACGACCTACAGAACTTCCAGCTGAAAAAAATACTGAAAACCTGTAATAACAACAACAATAATTAAAATATATAAGAAAGGATTTTTATAAAACCATTATTTTGTTTATTTTTCATCTATCTATCAATATACCTTTTTTTATTTTGTATAAACTTCTTCTTTTAAAAACCCCTACATATGGAAGATTTCCGATAATTTTTCATCAAAATCTAGACCATAACCAACTACAAATTCATTTGGAATTGTAAAACATGTGTAATCTGCTTCAATATCAACTTTTTCGTCCTTCAGGGCTTGTCCAAAAAGTGTAGCAATTTTAACAGACGCAGCTTTTTTTCTCCTAAATAACTCACACAGACTTTTCAATGTTTTTTTCCCGTATCAATAATATCTTCGACAAAAAGAATATGACGTCCAGCAATATCTTGATCAATATCTTTAATAATATTGATAACACCACTGCTAGATGTCCCACCATGATAGCTTGACACTAACATAAAATCCATTTCAATATGGGTATCAACATGCTTTATCAACTCTGCCATAAAAAGGAATGGAACCTTTTAGAATTCCTACAAAAAAATAGGATTTTTCCCTGCATAATCACTAGTTAATTGAGTTCCTAAATTTTTGTGCTGCTGCCACGATCTCATCATGTGAAACCAAAAACTTTCTTAATATCTTGTTCTAGCATCTTCTTTACCTATCTAAATTTTGAATATAAAGTTTGTTATACATTATATCATTTTTTGACTCTTACTCAAATCACATGTTACGATTCCAGCAATTGCTAAGATTTTTCCCATTTTGCTCAATAATAATAGCATTTTTTTCTTTGATCTATAGGGATTTTTTTGATCAATAAAAGTAACGACGAAGCTTTTTTTATGGTGTTGGTTCAAAGATAATTTCATCTTGTTCTTTTTCTATGTCGAAGTAAAATTTCTGTTTCACGTGAAACAAACACTTCTTGGATGTTTTTTCATGAAGCTCTTTTTCCAAAAGAAAAGCGATAATGACCATATTCCACAATATCGTTATATTTTTAACAAAATTGAATTCACTTTTTAAATCAGACTGTGGATTGATTTTACGAATCTCAAAAGGAATCATAATTTTTATAAGTTCATAACCCGCTTTAAGTGGTTGCTGATAATTAGATTGCTTGTTCAAGATTGCTAAAATATCAGAAAAACTGTGCTTTACTGAGCTGCAAATCAGGAAATTTTCTTTAAATAAGCCTGTAGCAAAAAAACTTTGCACAGAGTAAGGTTGAGATTGAAATTCCTGCAGATTCGTCGCTACAATATTTTTTAGTTAAATATGCTAATGCATCTTGCATTTGAGAAATTTCTGTTCCCAATTCTATTAAATGCTTCCTGAACTGCGGATTTTTCTTGTTCTAACAATGGAAAATACTCATTTTCGAATTCGATTGCGCAAATAATGGTTCTCTTGATTTGTCCAATCCTCAAAATGAAAAAAATAGGAGGGAAATTTGATTTTTTGAAAAGAAAGCAACGGTCTTATCAATTCTCCATTTGCAAATTTTTGTTTTTTTCTTTCATTCCTGAAATATGAAATAAACGGCTGCCACGAAGAATTCTCATAAAAATCGTTTCTGCTTGGTCATCAGCATGGTGTGCTGTCACCAAAGCTGTACAATTTTTCTTCTAACATAATTTTTTTGAAAAAAAGCATAGCGAAAATCACGCGCTTTTTTTGTTCTGAGAATGGTCCAGAAAAAAACTTGATGTAAAAATGCTTACACCAAGTTTTGTTGCTATTTTTTTAGTTCTTCTTCCTCAAAATCAGATTCTTCTCTCACTCCATGATTAACATGAGCAAGGTAAATTTCTATTTCTAATTTTTCGCGATATTTATAAAAGCCAGTCAAGCAAAGTCATAGAATCTAGTCCACCAGAAATAGCAAGTAAAAACTTTTTCTATGATGTCTGAAATAGCCTGCACCATTTGAAAAAAATTGTTGTTCTATCATTTTAAAACCTCATAAATATCATCTGCAATTTTAGAAATGGTGTCATAATCAGCATGATTTGTAAAAATAGACAGAACAAAAGGAGAATTAGCATAAACAATTGCAACATCATGCTTAAAATCATAAGCATCCCCAATTTTATGAGCCACTTTTACATTTATATTTTTAGAAATACGCTGCTCATCAAAAATTTGTTTGTGATAGTGCATTGATAATGTCCCCATTTTGTTTATAGATAGCTTCCATCATATTTCCAGCCATCCTAGCTGACGCATCGCGTTTTTCCACATCCCATTTTTTCCCAGCAATTTGCTCAATTGTTGCTTGATAAGTGCTGTCTGATTGATTAGTAATATAATATCCTAAAATATTTGTAGCTGCATTATCTGATTCTTTTTGCAATATGATTCATCAAATCTTGAATGCTGTATTCCTTATTATCTGATTTTTTTAGAAATGCTTCCACTACCTTCTGTATCATAAGCACCTGAATAGTCATTTACAGCAGGAATATATTTTTAAACCAGAAGATGGCTTGTATTTTCCTTCATTTAATTGCTTCTGCGCATAATAAAGAATAGGGAAGTTTTGCCACACTAGCAGAATACATTTCCAAATCTGGGTTTATACCAGCAGTTTTTTTCCAGAATCTAATTGTTTTACATAGATCGAATAGTCTGCTTTTATTGTACCTGCTTGTTAAAATCTCTTGAACTTTATCCATACGATTATCTGTATCAGACAAGTATTTCACATCAATCCAACCTTTGCTTTCAACATGAGCATATTTTCCTGATGCCGTCTCAGCAAGTTGGGTCACTTTCACCGAATGATAAGAAGATAAATTCGTCTTAACTTCCTTTGTTCCATTTACAAAAGGTTGATTGTAAACTACAAATGATTGTCTAAGCCACATTGTTTTGAGAAATATCTGCACTAGATTGGACAACATCATCATAAATCATTCGTTTATCAGCAGGAACAAATTGCCCATTTGCGAGTTTAAAAACTGGGAGTCCTTGTTCATTGACTTGTAAGTCAGAAAGTTTAATTGATGTATTCGGAGTTAAACTCCCAGCAACTTTTTCTAAATTTAAGGACGTATAAGTTGGAATTTGCTCATAAACATTTGGATTGGTTGGAAGATCCGTGTAGTAGTTACTGTAGGTCGTACTAGTAATTTCATACTGTTGCTTTGCAGTCAATTCGACATCTTGTTCCGTACTTACTACTACTTTTTGCAGTAAAAAAATGCTGGCAACAATAATAGAAATAGCAACTTACGCATGCTCTCCCCTTTCCTTTTTTTAGTCTCTTCTAATTTTAAAGCCTGATTCTTTCTGGATAATTCTTCTAATTTTTTTCATCGGAAAACTCCAAAAATTGTTCAATCGTTTTTAATAAATTTTTCCATCCTTACTGTGGCAACAATCCTGGGATTGTATAGATATATTCCCTTGTTTAGAATAATAATATTTAGCACGTGCATATTTAGCAGCATATTCTTCATCTTTTTAATTTATTAGCAAAAAGCTTTTTGAGATTCTTTTTCGTTGCTTATTTCTTCGTATCTCTTTTTGTAAATGCGTCAATTGTGTTCGACGTTCTAATAAATTTCGATAGCTTTGAACCAAATTAAATGTCGGTAAAATAAACAATAAGATGACTAAAATCAACACCCAACCCATAAAGCGATTCTTTTTTCTTCTTTCTTGCTCCAAATAACGGCGATGTTGGTTTTCATCTTGTATATAGCGATTATTTAATTGAACAATATTTCTAGCCATCTACTTCTACCTTTGTTTCTTTTTATAATTTTCGTACATTTTAGTGGCATCTTCTTTTTAGTACTGTCTTTCATTTCTAGAACACGAACTAATAAAATTTTTATTTCCAAAACGAATCTCTATTTCATCATTGATTTTTTTAAATCTGTTGAACTTTTTAGCTAAAATTCCATTTACTTTAATTCTTCCCTTATCAGCCACCTCTTTAGCAATAGGACGACGTTTTTATAATACAGGGATACTTTTTAAATATTTATCTAATCTCATAAAGTTACCTCAATTTATTATTTTACCATTTTTTTAAGAAAATATTATAGATGAAAGCGAAACTTTACAAAATTGTAAAGTTAGCAATCTTTTCTTTTGATTTTTAATTTCTACTAACTTTTTCTGAAAAACTGCAGAAGTCCTTCTAAAATTTCATAATCTTTTTTTATTTTTTTACATCAAATATAACTTCAATCAATCCCTTATTTTCTGAAATTCTTGCTTTTAAATTTGTCACAGAAAGAGCTTCAAAATAATCTTGAGTTAAGAAAAACTGTTGAGAAACTTTTTCAAATCGGACAACCACAGATTGTTGCTTTTTTTCAACGAGTTGAACAAAAACTTGATCTAAATAAGATTTTACAAGACCAATTTCTAATAAAAAAGCAACAACATCTGGGATATTCTCCAAAACGATCTATCAATTCATTCTGTAATTCTTCATAATTTACACGACTGTCAATCTCGCGAATACGTTTGTAAATTTCAATTTTCTGCCTTTCATCAGCAATATAATCACTAGGAAGATAGGCATCAATCTGCAAATTAATTTCAGTATTTCCTTTTTGCCGTCTTTTTTCTTTGCCTTGTTTTTTAGCAATAGCCTCTTCTAATAATTGAGAATACATCTCAAATCCAACAGAATCAATAAAACCAGATTGTGAACTTCCTAAAAATATTTCCAGCACCACGAATAGATAAATCTCGCATAGCAATTTTAAAACCAGAGCCTAATTCTGTAAATCCTTTTATAGTTTCCAAACGTTTTTCAGAAATTTCTGTCAAAGCCTTGTCAGGACGATACATGAGATAGGCATAAGCAATACGATTACTACGACCAACACGCCCTCGTAATTGATATAAAGTTGACAATCCCATATGATCTGCATTTTTCAATAAAAGAGTATTAACATTAGGAATATCAACACCAGTTTCAATAATAGTCGTTGTCACCAAAAGATCATATTCTCCCATTGATAAAAATCAAGTAAAGTATTTTCAAGAAGAATTTCACTCATTTGACCATGTACATATCCAATAGAAGCTTCTGGAATCAATTCTTTCAATTCTGAAACTTTTTGCTCCATTGTGTCAACTTTATTGTAAAGATAGTAAACCTGTCCCTCCTCGATCCATTTCTCTTAAAACTGCATCTCGAATAACTGTTGCATTATTTTCTAAAACATAAGTTTGAACTGGGTAGCGATTTGTTGGAGGAGTTTCAATAACTGATAAATCACGTATTCCTAACATAGACATATGGAGTGTACGAGGAATAGGAGTCGCTGTCAAAGTTAAAACATCAACTTTTGTTTTCAACTCTTTTTAATTTTTTTCTTTATGCTTAACTCCAAAACGTTGTTCCTCATCAATAACAATGAGTCCTAAATCAGCAAATACAATATCTTTTGACAGGAGACGATGCGTTCCAATAATAATATCCACCTGCCCCTTTTTTTAGTTTTTTTCTAAAATTGTTTTTTGTTCTGATTTACTTTTTAAAAACGACTTAATACTTCAATATTGATAGGAAAATCATTGAAAACGTTCCTTAAAATTCGTATAATGCTGTTGAGCTAAAACAGTAGTTGGAACTAAAATTGCCACTTGTTTATGATCATTTACTGCTTTAAAAGCAGCTCTCATAGCTACTTCCGTCTTCCCAAAACCAACGTCCCCAACTAAAAGACGATCCATAGGATGATCACTTTCCATGTCTTTTTTTAACTTCTTTTATAGAACGCAGCTGATCTTCTGTTTCTACGTAAGGAAAATCATTATCAAATTCTTGCTGATAAGAATCATCACTAGAAAAACGCAAACCCCTTTAATTGACTTCTCTCTGCGTAAAGTTTGATTAAATCCTCAGCAATGTCTTCGACTTGACGTTGTACTCTCTGTTTAGTTTTTTGAAAACGTCCATCGTTTAATTTATTGATTTTAGGCGCTTTACCATCACTCGCAACATATTTAGAAAGAAGCTGAATCTGATCAACAGGAATAGAAATACGATCTGCATTTTGATATTGAATAGTGAGATAATCACGATGAATTCCTGAAATTTCAATCGTCTCAATTCCTAAATATCGCCCAATTCCATGAACATTATGAACAACATAATCTCCTTTTTCCAGCTCATTATAATTTTTTTCAAACGTTCAGCATTAGAAATACTTTTTGCCTGCGAACTTTTCGTTTTACTTTTTTGCAGAATATCATATTCAGTGATTAAAACAATTTTTTTCGTCTACAAAATTAAATCCTTGAATTAAACGTCCTTCTACTAATTGAACAGCATGTTTATGAATTTTAGTATCATTAACATAATCAAGTGGAATTTCATATTCTTGTAAACTTTTATGTAAACTTTGTAAAGTCAATAAAGAATTTGATTGTATAATAACTGTATAGTTAGATTTTTTTATATCGACTAATTTCTTCTTTCAAAAGCTGAAATTGACTAAAAAATTCCTGCATAGGATACTGATTGAACTGATAAAGAGAATCAAATTTTCAAATTTCCCAGTCCCTTTATGAAAAATTTGAAAATAAAGGTAGCTGGTTTATACTTTCTAAATATTGAATATGTATCTGCAAAATAAGATTGATTTTCCAACAGCTTTACTATTTTGTAAATCTTCTGTCAACAAATTTGCTGCTTCTAATTGAAACTGAGCATGTTTATTCATGATTTTTTTGAAAAGTCATCAAAAGAAAAATTGGGCTATGTTTTGGAAGATAATCAAGAATTGTCCATTCATTTTTGATAAAAAAATAAGACAATAATTTTTCTAATATCAGCATGTTGAGTTTGTTCTTTTTATATTAACTAAAACTTCCTCTAAATAAGATTTTCAACGTTAAATCTACAGTTTTTTTCTATAAGATTTTTCTATTTTTTTCTGTGCACTTTTTATAATCTGCTTTTAGTAAATATGATATCTGTAGCAGGATGAATATGCACATGTTCTACATTTTGAATAGAAATTTGATTTTCAGGATTAAATAGACGAATACCATCAACTTCATCACCAAAAATTCAACCCGAAAAAGGCATTTGACTAGAGCGCTCAAAAAAATATCTAAAAATATCACCACGAATACTAAACTCCCTTGTTTCAATACTTGTGATACTTGCTTATAACCTGAATTTAACAATTGAGAAATCAAATCTTTCAACTCATATTCTTGCCCTATTTTTTTAAATTAATATAAGCTGAATTGAAATTAACAGGATTGGGATAAAAAAATAGTTGACTAGCTGCCACATTAACTATCAAAAAAATCCTGATTGTTGAGAATCTAATAAAAAAATCTAGAGCTTCCAAACGAGAAAAAAATCTTTTCTTGAGAAGAAAAAGACAAACTCAGCTAACGGAGTATCATCTGCAAGAAATGTATAGACCCTCTCTTCTCCCACCAGGTCAATCAGATCACTAGAAAGTCTTTCTGCTTCACTATAAGTAGACGTTAAAATCAAAATTTTGTGATTTTTCCTCTACACAAGAGGCCATTGTAATAGCCTTAGTTGAAGATGACAAACCCATTAATAACTGCCGAGTTGATTTATTTAGATTTCTTTGCCAATCAGATATCTGTTTATTTTGATTAAATAATTCAATAATATCCATCTTTTTTTATCCATTGTACTGTTGCATTGTTTGTTCAAAATTATCAGACTGTAAATAATAATTTACAGCACTGTCAACTTTGTCAAGTGTATTTAAAATTATAGCATGGTCTCCTTTTGAAAATTTTCCTAACACATGGTGAATAATGGTTATATTATTTTTCGGGACGACCAATACCAATTTTAATTCGTTTTGAAATTCTTGGGTTCCTATATGTTTGATAATTGATTTGATGCCATTGTGACCACCAGCAGATCCTTTTTGCTCTAAGTCGTATTTTTTTCCTACTTCCATATCCAAATCATCATAAATAACTACTAAATCTTCAATATCTAGACCATAATAAGATAAAAGGGCATGAACAGCCTTTCCACTTTCATTCATAAAGGTCGTTGGTTTGACAAAATACACTTTCTCACCATAAAAATGTATAAGCTATTTCTGCTTGAAAAAAATTTTTATCAGCTGTAAACTGTTAATTGTTTGTTTCTTTACATAGTTTGTCAACCAGCATAAATCCGACATTATGTCTTGTTTCAAAAATATTTTTTTCTCCAGGATTTCCCTAAACCTACAATCATCTTTACCATTTTTACCTCTAAAAAGACCAAAAAGGGCTGGAAAAAGTTTTTTTCCAACCTCGTTTATATTTAGTTTACAATGCTTTACACATTAAATCTAAATTCCATAATATCGCCATCTTGAACGATATATTCTTTTCCTTCTTCACGCAGTCGTCCTGCTTCTTTGACTGCTTTTTCACTTCCATATTTCACTAAATCATCATAAGACATAGTTACAGCACGAATGAAGCCTTTCTCAAAGTCTGAGTGAATAATGCCAGCTGCTTGTGGTGCTTTCATGCCACATTTAAATGTCCAAGCTCGAACTTCTTTTTCTCCTGCTGTAAAATAAGTTCCAAGTCCTAATAAATGATAAGCTGCTCTGGTTAATTTGTCAACCCCAGATTCGTTCAAGCCCATTGCTTCAAGAAATTCAGCTTTATCTTCATCATCTAGCTCAGAAATTTCTTCTTCAGCACGCGCAGATATAACCACTACCTCTGCATTTTCAGTTGCTGCAAACTCGCGAATTTGTTGAACATAATCAATATTATCCGGATCTGCTACCTCATCTTCACCAACATTCGCAACATAAAGCACTGGTTTTGTAGTCAATAAAAATAATTTTTTTGACAATTTTTTTGTTCTTCTTCATCAAATTCAATGGTACGCGCTGATAAACCATTTTCTAAAACTGGTTTAATTTTTTGCAAAACATGAAACTCAGCTACTGAATCTTTGTCCTTTTGGGTTCGAGCAACTTTTTCCACACGTGCATAGCGTTTATTGATACTTTCTAAATCTGCTAAAATCAACTCAAGATTTATTGTTTCAATATCAGCCATTGGATCAACAAAACTTGACTCACGTCCTTGCTCCCGCATAACATTTTCATCATCAAAAGCCCGAACCACATGAACGATAGCATCTACTTCACGAATATTAGCTAAAAATTTATTTCCTAGACCCTCTCCTTTTGAAGCACCTTTTACAATCCCTGCAATATCTGTAAACTCAAAAGTCGTTGGAACTTTTTTCTGTGGTTTGATAAGTTCTGTTAATTTATCCAAACGAGCATCGGGAACTTCTACCCGTCCAACATTAGGGTCAATTGTTGCAAAGGGATAGTTAGCTGCCTCTGCTCCTGCTTTTGTAATTGCATTAAATAAAGTGGATTTTCCAACATTAGGTAATCCCACAATTCCTGCTGTTAAAGACATTTCGCTCTTCCTTTCATCTTTTTCAATTCAATAAACCATTATATCATATTTACCACTATTTGACTTACAACTTAATCATTTTTAATAAAATATTGTATTTTACCTCATAAAAAAATATTATAATTTTTATTAAGCTATAGGAGGTAAATACCATGAAAAAGTTATTTTAAAACAATTATAGTTGGCTTTTGTTACAATTGTTTTCACTCATCATCTCATTGAGCATGTGGAGCTCAAAGAAAAACAATGTCATTTCAAAGAATTGATCAAAATTTGCAATATGACTTACGATTTAACTTATTATTATAAAGGAGATACTGTCACAAAACAAACTACTAATTCATTTTTGGTCTTATAAAACCTTAGGAGCTACTAAAAAGAAGATGTTAAAAGACAGAATTGATAAAAGCTTCTCAAATGTATCAAAAATATTAAGGAATTAAAGAAAAAGTCACTTATGAAGAAAAAGGGAGTTAAGAAACTGTAGAAATTAACTTTAATAAAGTAGACTTTGATAAATTAGTAACCTTGCCTGGAATGTATACAGATAAGAATACAAGAAAAATCTAAAAAAATTAGTATGAAAGCTAGTAAAGAACTCTTAACAAGTAAAGGTTTTAAAGAAATTACAGACGGTAAATTTGAAAAAAATTAAAATAAGATCATGAAAAAGTGCTAAGAAATCAATTTCCTAGCACTTTTTGAGTTTTTCGTTCAAAATCATATCGGCTCATCATCACGATATGTTGGCAATTTGTACAGCGAATTTTAATATCGCACCCACTCGAATAATTTCCCAACGATTTGCTTTTTGCCTGTAGATTTAATCGTACAAGCATGTGGTTTTTCATTTCAACAAAATTTCCTACATCATACATTAGTTTGTTCTCACTGGCGTAATCAATTGAATAAAGTTCTCTGTATCTTTATTTGGAACTAAAAGTAAATGGACGTACAGCCGAAATAAAGCTGATTGTAACTTTTTCACTATTAATAGCTTTCAATGAATCAATTAAATACGTTGGATTAAAACTGATGGTTAAATCTTGACCTGATATACTTTCAGTATCAATTTCTTCATTCACGTCCAACTTCAGGAGAGTTCACATGCACTAACTACACCATTTATAATTTCTAATTTAACTGTTCCATTTTGAGTCGCATTTGAAAGAAGACGTGCACGTTCCATTGCATAACGAAGATTATTTTTATCAAATGTTACGATACTAGTAAATTCTGTTGGAATTAAACGGTCGGTATCAGGATAATTTCCCTCTAACAGCCGAGTGTAGAAGCTAATATTTTTCACTTCTAAAAGAGCAATTGATTATTTGTGAAGTAAATCTCTACTGTTTCAATATCATCCGTAAAAACGGCTGAAAATTCGCGTAAAGAACGACTAGGAATAACAACATCAAAGTTATCTCCATTTTTTTCTAAAATAATCTTTGCTTTTGACTCATCCGATGAGAATCTGTTGCAACTGTCTTTTAAATTTTTTTATTTTCTGTTAAAGATAAAATGAACTCCTGTTAAAAATCGGACGACTTTCTTGTGTACTAGCTGCAAAAAGCTGTCTCATTAATGATATTTTTAAGAACACTTGTTTCAAGAACCAAAGGATTACTTGCTGAAATTTCTTGAATACGAGGATATTGATCTGCATCTTTTTCCTTTTAAAGTGATTTCTGATTTTCCACTTGTTAGGACAATCTGCTTTTTGATCAATTTCTTTTAAAATCAAGTGTTATATCAGGAAGACTTGATACTACATTGATGAAAAAAAGTTGCTTCAAGTAAAAATAGAGCCCTGAAGAAGTTACTAAAAGCCCTGCATCTTCGTTTTTTTAATTGAAATAAAATTTTCAATAGAGATTTGACCATTTAGAGCCAATCAATGTAATTCCTTCATTTTGTGACATCAATTTTTACTGTAGAAAGAATTGGGAATAGCATTTTTAAGACTAATAGCGCGTTTGGTTGTAATTTAAAAGCTTGTAAAAATAAATTTTTTTATTGATTGAAAAAGTTAATCATAGACACTCCTTTTTATTATTTTATGATTATTAAGTTAATAGTAATAGTAGTTTGTGTGAAACTTGTGGAAAAGTTTCCTAATCAGCGATAGAACACAAAAACAGACTTGTTTATAAATTGTGAATAACTTTAACATTTTTCTGCAATTATCCACAGTTATCTGATTTTTATTTTTTTATGTTTTCTATTTCTAATCGAAGATTATCATCCGTTTCGAGCATTGTTTTAATTTTTCCCATGAGCATGTATGACCGTTGTATGATCTTTACCGCCAAAATTCTCTTCCAATTTTTTTGGAAGACTATTATCAGTTAATTCACGGGCCAAATACATAGCTACTTGTCTAGCAAGGACAATATTTTGAACCCGACGACTTCCTTTCATTTCTTTAACGCTAACTCCATAGAAATTTCCAACTTCTGTTTGGATTTTATCAATTGGAATAACTAAAATTTGACTTGCATCTTGTTTTCGAGCTCGAATAGCTTCAGCAGCAGCGTCAATTGTAATTTCTTTCAGATTTTTTACTCTAGCCATAAGAGAAATATCATTTAGAGCACCTTCTAAATCTCGCACATTTGAATCAAATTGACCTGCTAGATATTCTAAGGTATCATTTGGAAAAATGTAATCTAAACCTTCTATCTTATTACGTAAAATAGCGATTCTTGTTTCAAAATCAGGTGGAGTAATATTTTGAGTTAATCCCCATTTGAAGCGCGTGACTAAACGTTCTTCAAGATTATCCAGATGATCAGGACTTCGGTCGCTTGTTAAAACAATTTGTTTATTATCTCCGTGCAAAGCATTAAAGGTATTGAAAAATTCTTCTTGAGTAGAAACTTTTTTTCCTCCTAAAGATTGAATGTCATCAATCAATAAGAGATCAAGGCTGCGATAAGTTCTCTTAAAACTTTCCATTTCTCCTAATCGAAGATGTTCTAAAAAGTCGTTGATAAAAGTCTCAGCAGGAATGTATTTCACTCTAGCATCAGGAATATTTTCTAAAATTTGATTTCCAATTGCATTTTAGTAAATGGGTTTTTCCTAATCCTGGTCCACCATAGATAAACAATGGATTATAAGTTGTTGCTAAATTTTCAGAAACAGCGAGTGCCGCCGATAGAGCCCAAACATTTCCATCGCCTTGAACAAAATTATCAAATGTATATTTTGCTTTTAACCCAGTTTCAACAGGAGGAAGACTTGGTTTAACTACTGAATGATTTGTATTTGTTGATTGAGTAACTTCATCATTTTCCTCTTGAAAGATATAGTGTACGGTAATTTGGTCATTATAAATTTCAAAACCTGCAGTAATGATGACATCTGCTAAATTTTGATCCCAAAATAATTGTTTGACAGGACTGTCAGAAAGTACAGTAGCTTGAAAATTTTCAACTTTCATTAACCGAGCTCCTGCAACAAAATAATCATATGTATTTTTGATTTGTTTTTGAGCCAATTCTAAAACACGCGCCCAAAAATTAGCTTCTTGTGACATAAAAACCCTCCTTTCTTGCTAATAAATTCTTCGTTGTATTTAATTATCCCATAGAAGTTATTTTTAACATAAAACGTAAAAGTTTTTCCACAATCTGTGGAAATAAATTCACATTGTTCTTTGAAGTTTTTCCACAGATTGTGAGTAAAAGCAGTTTTTTTCTGTGATTTATTAAGGTTTTCTTATAAAATAAGAGTGGATAACTCTGTGACTTGAAAGAATAAAAATAACAGCCTTATTTAAAGCTGTCAATAATTCTTTGATATTCTTCTAGGTTTGAAAAATGAATACAAATTTTTCCCTGATTGAGATTGTTCAGAAAAATTGAAGAAATCTCTGTACCAAATATCTTTTTAATCTTTTTTTCTTCCTCTTTGAGGAAGAGTTGATGTTATCTTTTGTTACTGTTTTTTTGCTCTGTTGGGAATGCAATTGTTTTTCTAGCTGCCGAACTGAAAGTTCTTGAGATAGGATTTTATCAAACCACAGATTTTGCTCTTTTCTCTGAGAGATTGATGAGCAGACGAGCATGTCCCTGAGAAATATTTCCTTCTTTTTATCGCTTCGATAATATTGAGAGGTAAATTTAATAATCGGACAGAATTTGTAATATAAGGACGTGATTTTTCCCATAGTTTGAGCGATTTCTTTATGTGTCAACCCTTTGTCAATTAAATATTGATAAGATTGTGCTTCTTCTATAGGATTTAAATCTTCTCGTTGTAAATTTTTCGATGATAGCTTGCTTCATCATTTCATCATCTGTTAATTCTTTTATAATAGCTGGTATATTTTGTAAGCCTGCTAATTTAGCAGCTCTAAAACGTCTTTTCACCAGCTAGTAATTCATAACCAATTATTGGAGATTTTTCGTACAATGATAGGGCTGAATAATCCCATGTTCTTTTTATAGAATTAGCAAGCTCAGTAATTTTTTTCTTCTGAAAATTCTTTTTCTTGGTTGATAAGGATTAGTTTGAATGTCCTTAAGTTCAATATATTGATATTTTTTTCCATGTTTCTATAGAATAACACACCTTTACAATTCTGTAAAGATGTGTTAATAAAAGTGTCAATTATTTGAATCTAAATCTTTTTGTAGATTTTTGTAAGTTTTAATAGTAGTAGTAGTCTCTTTTCCATTACGATAGAAAGTGATTTTTTATATTATCACCAATTGAATGTTTGTATAAAGCGGATTGTAAATCACTTGTTGAAGAAATTTCTTTATCATCTACTTTTGTAATCACATCATATTTTTGAAGTTTTTCCTTCAGCTGGCATTCCAGATTGAGCTGAACGCACGACAACTCCACTAGTTATTTTTGATGGAAGTTTTAAGCGTGATAGATCTGAACTAGACAGATTAGTGATGTCAATCATTTGGATTCCTAGAGCTGGTCGTGTAACAGTTCCATTTGTTTCTAACTGGTTAATAATGTTTATAACATCATTAGATGGAATAGCAAATCCTAATCCTTCAACCGAAGTTCCGCCGTTGCTAGCTATTTTACTTGAAGTAATACCAATTACTTGTCCTTGGATATTCACAAGTGGTCCTCCAGAGTTCCCTGGGTTGATAGCTGTGTCTGTTTGAATAGCTTGTGTTGAAATCGTTTGTCCGTCTTCAGATTTTAGAGAAACATTACGATTTAAACTAGAAATAATTCCTTGAGTCACAGTATTAGCGTAATTTGATCCGAGCGGACTTCCAATCGCAATAGCTGTCTCACCAACCGTCAATTTGCTAGAATCTCCAAATTCAGCAACTGATTTTACTTTATCAGCACTAATTCGAACAACGGAGATATCAGAATAAGTATCTGACCCTACAATTTCTCCAGGAACTTTTATTACCATCTGCTAAACGAATGTCAACTTTTTTTAGCACCACTGATAACGTGAGTATTGGTTACTAAGTAAGCGTATTTTCCATCTTTTTTTATAAATAACTCCAGATCCTTCGCTAGCTACTTGTTGAGAATTATCATTGTTATTATTTGAATCATCATTTCCAAACACACTGTTTTGTGAATTATTATTAGCATAGGTAATAACGGATACCACAGCATCTTTTCACTTTACTCACAGCTTGTGTTGTGGAATTTGTATTTTTATAAGCAGTAGTAACTGATTAACTTTTAGTCGTTGTAGAGCTATTTGTTGATAATTTAGATGAAGTTAAGTTTCCAAGTAAACCACCGATAAAAACCTATAGCTAAGACCATGAAAAGCAATAACAATTTTTGTGAAATTTGAAGAGTTTTTTTCATATCTTCCTCCTAGTTATTTCAATTACTGAAAGTATAAAGAATTTAACTTAATTATAGCTTAAATGTTTTATCTTTTTCCACAGATGTGGATAACTTTTTAAAATCTGTGATTTTTCTAAGTCATTTATAAGGTAATTTAATTTTTTTATCCTGTGAATAAGGTGTGAAATAATTGTGGATATGGTAGAATAGAGATATGAAAATAAAACTTGTAACTGTTGGAAAATTAAAAAGAAAAAAATACCTTAAAAGATGGAATAGCAGAGTATGTAAAACGTTTAGGGCGCTTTACTAAATTTGATATGATTGAACTTCCAGATGAAAAAACACCTGATAAGGCAAGTCACTTAGAAAATCAACAAATTCTTGACAAAGAAGGAAACTCATATCTTATCGAAAATTAATGATAAAGAATTTGTGATTGCTTTTAGCTATTGAAGGTCAACAATTTTCGTCAGAAGAATTCAGTAAGAGATTAAGCGATGTGACTGTTCGTGGATTTTTCGGATATTACTTTTTGTGATTGGTGGGAGTCTTGGTCTGTCTACTGCTGTCAAAAAAAGGGCTAATTTGCTGATGAGTTTTGGAAAATTGACACTTCCTCATCAGTTAATGCGATTAGTTTTAGTAGAACAAATTTATCGATCGTTTATGATTCAACAAGGAAGTCCCTATCATAAGTAATCTTGACGTCATAGGCTTTTTTGTTAAAATGATAGAGCATTGGTCTCATAGCTCAGCTGGATAGAGCATTCGCCTTCTAAGCGAACGGTCGCAGGTTCGAATCCTGCTGGGATCATATAAGAAAAGGGCACGGGAAAGCGTGCCTTTTTCTATAACTGGATAAAGAAGTCTTTTTGAGATGTAAAAATGTATCGTTTAGAGTTTTTCAATTTATTTATGAAGATTTTGTATAATTACCTTGTAAGATGTCTTACAAAAACAAACATTAAGGAGAAATTATGAAAAAGTTGTTTGCTAAAAAGAGGTAGTAAAAAGGAAGTTGTAGAATTTAAAGAACTGAATGATGAGCAGTTAGATAAAATCATTGGTGGGGATAGTCGAATCAGAATGGGATTTGATTTTTCAAAACTTTTTGGTAAATAATTATTTAGGAGAATAATATTGTGAAAATAGAATTTATACATTGGATTATTTTTCTCAATTATAGAAGCTGTTTCAGTTGTATATTGCTATAAGAAAATAAGTAGAGTGAATAAAGTGAATATTCACTTTACTTTGTTGTGTTTAGAATTGTATTTTTCAACTGATTTCACTACTTTAATACATTATTCCATTAGATATATGATGTTTTTTATTCAACCATTATTTTTTATTTATATTTTTTTAAAGTAAAAAGTTAAAAAAACATCTTTCTGTATTTTTAGCACTACTTTTTATCTTTAGCTCTGTCAAGTTCTGAAACCTTCTTTTTCAGTCATTATTTCTTCTGTTACAGGTGATAAGTTTGTTGATAGATACTGGGATTGTTCTATATTTTTATCAATATCATTTCTTTAGTTTTTATTTTTAAAAAGCAATTGATTATTTTAAGTTTAATTTTTAAATATTTTTAAAAAGGCGGATTTTAAAAGAGAATATTGTGCAGTTAAACTTTTATCTCTTATTTATTCATTTTTTTATTAAATTTGTCGCATTGGCTTAGTAATATGAAAAAAATTTAAATAGTTTTTTTCTAGTATGATTGCTACAATTTGCTTTTTTTAATGTTTATGTCAACTTTATTCTACTTACAATCTATTCGCGAAAAGTATGAAAAAGAAGAACAAATTAAACAGAAAGAACGAGAACAACTACAATTACAAAAATATACAGATGAAATAGTGAGTCTGTATAATGAAATTCGAGGCTTTCGGCATGATTATGGCGGAATGTTGGCAAGCTTTTCCAATCGGCCATTCATACAGGTGATATAAAAAGAAGTAGAACGAATTTATCAGGAGGTGCTAGTAAATGCTAATTTACAACTTCGTTCAGATAAATATACGTATTTTGATTTAAATAATGTTGGAGATTCAGCACTTAGAAGTGTTATGACGCAAACATTATTTAAGGCACGTGATTACAATATAGAATTAACATTTGAAGTAAAAAGATTTTGTCAAGCCCTTGCCGATTAAATTGTTAGATCTGGTTAGAATGACAAGCGTCCTTTTGAATAATGCCATAGAAGGAGCAGCAGAAAGTTATCAAAAAAACGATGAATGTTTCTTTTGGTGGATTTAGATACAGAAACAATCTTAGTCATTCAAAATTCACGTAAGAAAAGACCGCTAGATTTAGAAGAGATTTACCAAACTGATTTTTCAACAAAGGGTGAAGGACGCGGTTTAGGCTTAAGCAATATCAAAGAAATTATTAACAACTATGAAGGAATTATCCTCGATACTAAAATTGAGGATGAATATTTTACACAAGTAATGAGAGTGCGGAAAGAAGGTTTATAATGAAAGTATTAGTATTAGAAGATGAAATTTCACATCAAGTAAGAATGGAAACAACTTTGGCAGAGATTGCGAAAGAAATGGGAATTACGATAAAAAGTTAAAGTAACTGGCAAAAGTAAGAGAATTTAAAGAATATATTGAAAATGATGAGGTGAATCAATTATATTTTTTTAGATATTGATATCAAAGGAGAGGAAACAAAAGGTTTAGAAATAGCAAAAATTTATACGTCATCACAATCCGTATGCTATTATTGTTTTTTGTTACAACGAAATCAGAATTTGCCACTATGACCTTCAAATATAAAGGTATCTGCACTGGATTTTGTTGATAAAAAAATTTGAGTGATGTTGCTTTTTAAAAAAACATATAAAAGACAGCATTGAGTATACAAAAGCGACATTGATTGAAAATAAAGATATGGTGGATTATTTTGAATATAGCTTTCGTGGCGGAGAGGTTAGAATGCCTTTTAATGACATTTTATATATTGAAACGACAGGCTCTTCTCATAAATTAAGAATTGTCGGTAAAAACTTTTTAAAGAATTTCTATGGCACTATTGCAGATATTCAAGAAAAAGATAAAAGAAACAAGACGTTTCTTTTCACCTCATAAATCCTATCTAGTCAATATTGGAAACATCAAAGGTTATGACAAAAATGCGAGAAATAATTTTTTTATGAAGATCATCGTTGTCCGATTACTCGAATGAAAAATTGGAAAGATTAAAAGCTATTTTAGAGGAATTAAAAGGATAAATAGAATAGATAATGAAATAGCAAATATAGTTAAATTTTTTAAATAAAAACTATTGACAAAAGTTTCTCCAAACTGGTATAATAGTATATGTTCTGTGAAAAGAACATATATGGTCCGTTGGTCAAGGGAGTTAAGACACCGCCTTTTCACGGCAGTAACACGGGTTCGAATCCCGTACGGACTATATCATCCGGCATAGCTCAGTTGGTAGTAGCGCATGACTGTTAATCATGATGTCGTAGGTTCGAGTCCTACTGCCGGAGCTACTAAGCATTCATAAAGAATGCTTTTTATATAACTAAAAGATATACTAAAAAGCCAAACTGTCTTATTGTTCAGCTTTGGCTTTTTTTCAACTATGACAATTTTTCTTACGTATCTTATTGTAAATTATAAATAACGCGATTCCAGATAAAAATGCTATACTACCTTCTTTAAGACCATTTGGGATAAATGTCAGTTTTATTTTTTTCCTGCGCCTTTTTTTGACATCAATTTTTCATAAAAGCCATTTTGTGCTCTTGAAATTTTAATTGATTTTTCGTTTTTTGTGGCAGTCCAACCTTTATCATAAGGAATTGTGAAGAATAAAGAACTATCTCGTTGAGCTTGATAATGTGCTGTTATTGTATTATGTTTTTGTTGTCACAGATACTTTTTTTGTCGTTGAATCTTGTTTATCGCTTGTTGAAAATGATTTGTGTCAAGCGTATAAAATTCAGGAATATCAAACGAAACTTTTGAGTTATCTGGGAAAGATATTTTAACGGTTATGGTTTGTTTTTGCTTAAAATAACCAAGATTAAAAAATGGAAAGACATTGTTGGTACCATAATGCATTTTTTTGATTGTTGTTTACAGTTATGTCAACTGATTTTTGGTTATCATTTGAGAAAGTTAAGTTTGGCAGAGTTAAATAAACTTGACTATTTGCTGGAACTTCTAAAGTGTAAGTGATGCTGGCAAAAGAGTCATAACTTTTCTTTATCTACTTCTGCAGCTATTCTATTTCCAACTTGTTTGATATTATGGTTACTTTATAGGAGACAGTCGGTAATAGTATTTTTAAATTTAATCCAGAAAGCTTGATTGAGAAAACGAGTTTGATTATCTAATGTTAAGTTATTAAACTTTACATCTCTGTAAATTGAATTTGTTAAAAATGCTAGTGAATTAGCATTTTTATTTTCATAAAGTGTTAAATTATCTTTCGTTTTTAATGAAAGTAAAAACCATATTTTTGAGGATTGTTTGTTGAAATATTATATTTTACACCCAATAAACTATCCATAAGGATACTATTGTTTTGGTAACGTAAATTTAAATTAGTTCCAGATGACTTAAAACCCTAATTTATCAAGAATAGAACTAGCTGCAGTATTGCGGACAGAAGAAAATTGTGAGATACCATTATAATTGTATTTCATACTGTCATTTCCAGTTTGAATAGCTAATTTTTTTCAGTTCTAAAGAAATTTGGAATTTTTTTCTTTTTTTACTGTAGTTGACGAGTGAAATCAATAGCTGTTAAATCTTGTTCATAAGCATTTCTACTTGCAAAGACCCATTCTTTTGCAATTCCTTCCATTTGATAAAAAAACTATTTAAACTTAGTTCAAAAGCAAACAAATAATAAAGTAGAAATAGTAAATATTTTAACAGAAATATATTTTTTTGTATAAGCTCAAGAAATTAAAAAGATAAGCAATCAAAAACTCTAATGTTAAGATGAAATTAACAGAACCTAAAAATTTGTAATGATTCTTAAAAATAAAAGTAGCAATAAAACCAAGTCCTAAGATAGAAAAAAACTGGCTAGAATGTTTGTGAATTTAATCTCTTTTAGACGCTCCAAGCTTTCAGCCGCTAAGAAAATAATGACAATGGAAAAAGTCCAAGAGTAACGATGTAGGAACATATTTGGTGCGTGCATACCTTGCCAGAGCAGATCCAAAGGCTGTAAGTAAAAACTAGCTACTAAGAATATAATTAAAATAACATAGGAAAGTTTCAGTGAAACTTAATAGACTTTAAAAGTGAAGAAGAGAATTGCTAGTAATAATGGAACAAGCCCAACATAAATCATCGGAATAGATCCATATTTAGTTGTGTCAAAAAGATCCAACAAAGTTTTTTTGGCAAAAAATATCTAAATACCAGCTTTTTTTCAGTCAGTAAGGTTGTCACTTTTGTTAATTTTTTCACCATGAGTTTTTAAATCTAGAAAAGTTTGGTAGAATCATGATGAGACTAGTTATCCCAGCTAAAATTGACACAACTGTAAAAGTCTATGAAAAGATTTAATCCTAATTTTAAAAGTCCCATGAAGTTTGAACAAAGAACCACAATACAAGAAAAGATTGCCATCATATACCCAAAAATAATAATTTTGAATAAAAATAATTGACAAAGATGTAAAAGTAAAGAACACGTCTTTTTGAGTAATCAACTGATGTAAAACCAAGTAAAATAAGTGGAATAATAATGAAGACATCTAGCCAAGTTTTTTTATTTCAAGTTGACTAACTGCAAAACTCATTAGAGCGTAGGAAGTTGACAGTATTAATATAAGATAAGGAGAAATTTTTTTAAAGATACCTTTAATACTGATGAAACAAGTTAATCCCATCAAACCAAACTTTATCAAAGTAAATAAAGTATACTTCATCTGGCATATTTTTAGATTGAAAAATAAACTAAAGGTGATAAAAAAACTCCCTAGATAATAGCTAGATAAGGCATAAAAAGTTCAAACCGAGTCCACTTGTAAACGTATAAAAAGATGCTATCTGTACCATGCAAAATATTTCCTTAAAGTGACATCGAAAAATGACATATTGATGAAATCCGTCTCCTAATAGCGGAGAAGTGTCACTTTTCCAATAGATTCCATTTATAAGATAAGTTATAAACAGAATCAAAAATGGAATAAAAAAAGGCTATCAAATAATAATTTTTTTGAAGAGTTTTTTTGATTTTTTTCATAAGCTATCGTAAAAATACTAAAATTTAAGGAACTGAATCTTTCATCAGCTCCTATTTTTTTGAAAAAGTTTAATCTTTCCAAAGACTATTGACTTTTTTCTTGTACTTTCTTGATTTTCTAAAAAAATTCATCATAGGTTTCGTCAATACGATCAATGACACCATTTTTTTAGAAAGAACAATAATGTGATTAGCAAGTGTCTGGATAAATTCATGATCGTGGCTAGCAAAAAATAATAGATTCTTTAAAGTTTTTCAGACCGTCATTTAGGCTAGAAATAGATTCTAAGTCTAAGTGGTTGGTTGGATCATCTAGTACCAAAACGTTTGATTTGAGCAACATGAGCTTTTGACAGCATGACACGAACCTTTTTCACCACCTGACAAGACGTTGACAGACTTGTTAACCTCATCACCAGAGAAAAAGCATACGACCTAGAAATCCTCGAAGGAAGGTGTTGTCATCTTCTTCTTTACTTGCAAATTGACGGAGCCAGTCAAGAATAGATTCACCGCTGGCAAAAATCTTTGCTATTGTCTTTTGGTAGATAAGATTGACTAGTTGTAACACCCCACTTGACAGTTCCTTCATAGTCTATATCTCCCATGATAGCTCGAATCAAAGCGGTTGTTTGAATATCATTTTGTCCAATCAAGGCTGTCTTTGTCTCCCGGACGCAAGATAAAAGCTGATGTTGTCAAGGATGACTTCACCATCAATCTTGACAGAAAGATTCTCAACTGTCAAGAGGTCATTTCCAATTTCGCGTTCGGCTTTGAAGTTAATAAATGGGTATTTACGGCTTGATGGGACAATTTCTTCCAGTTCAATTTTGTCAAGCATTTTTTTACGAGAAGTTGCTTGCTTAGATTTTGAAGCATTAGCAGAGAAGCGAGCAACAAATTCTTGCAGTTGTTTGATTTTTTCTTCTGCTTTAGCATTACGATCTGCTAAGAGTTTAGCAGCTAACTCACTAGATTCTTTCCAGAAATCATAGTTACCAACATAGAGTTTGATTTTGCCGAAGTCCAAATCAGCCATGTGTGTACATACTTTATTGAGGAAGTGACGGTCGTGAGATACAACGATAACGGTGTTTTCAAAATCAATCAAAAAATCTTCTAGCCAAGAGATGGATTGAATATCAAGACCGTTTGTTGGTTCGTCTAGTAATAGAACATCTGGTTTGACCAAATAGAGCTTTTGCAAGGAGAACTTTTCACTTTATCTCCATTGGATAATTCACTCATATTTTGATAGTGAAGATTTTCTGGGATATTCAAGTTCTGGAGGAGTTGAGAGGCTTCACTTTCAGCCTCCCAACCACCTAACTCAGCAAATTCACCTTCTAACTCAGCTGCTCGGACACCGTCTTCATCAGAAAAATCAGGTTTCATGTAAATGGCATCTTTTTCTTTCATAATGTTATAAAGATACTCATTTCCCATGATAACTACATCAATCACTCGTTCTTCTTCATAATCAAAGTGATTTTGTCGAAGGACTGAGAGACGTTCGTCTGGTCCGAGTGAGATATTTCCAGTAGTTGGTTCGATATCTCCAGCTAGGATTTTTAAAAAAGTTGATTTTCCTGCACCATTAGCACCGATTAAAACCATAGGTATTTCCTTTTTGTAAATTTGATATTCACATCATCAAATAATTTTCGATCACTAAAGCGTAGTGAGACATCTGATACTGTAAGCAATATTTTTCTCCTAATTCTGTAATTAGTTTCATTTTACTAGAAAAATTTGACTTTTTTTCAAATGATTCAGGGGATAAAATATGACATTTTAGAATATTGATAAGTAAGAAATTTCAAAAATTTATAATGAATTTAGAATATTTTTTTAGGAGGAGAAAAATGAAAATTTTTATTGGTAAATGGTTATCAAAAACATGATTTTTGTAAAGGAGAATTAAATTTTTAGTTTATATAATATTATGTTGGATAAATTACGTCACAATCATGATGTGCAATTATCGTCAGTTGAGAGACTATAATGTAATAGACGAGAGAAATAAGTTTTTTTGTGGGCAGATTTGATTATTTTTTTCAATTTCCTATTTATTGGTTTAATGTACCTGGGAAAGTTGAAATTATATATGGATGAAGTCTTTGAATATGGTCAATTTTATTCGTTTTGCAGATACTTATGGTCAAGGTGGTTTAATGAAAAAAAAGAATATATCTTATCCACAACTTGGAATGCACCAGAAGAAGTTTTTTTAATAATCCGGCTGCATTTTTTTGATGGAAAAAAATGTAGATGATGTTTTGATTTCATTAAGACCATGGAATTTTTGTGGTTTAAAGAAAAGAAAAAAACACTATCTTTTTCATAATGTTGTGAAAAATCCTCAATTTGAAATTTTATAAACAGACAATAGAAGATTATTTTTAAAAGAGTTGTAAATAGTGTAAAGGTGGCGTAAAGTGTTAGTTGTTTTTAATTTTAAAAATCAGATGTCAATCAAGCAACAATTAGAATTGTTAGAGAAGTTCAATCAACCAATGAGCAAAGCAACATCAATTGATTATTGCTCCTATCATACCGGATTATAATGTATATCATTTTGACATTGCAGTTCAAAATTTGTCAATTAAAAGGAAGAAATGTAGGTGATTTATCGCCTCAACATTTAAAAACATTACAATATAAATTATGCTTTTGTAGGTCATTTAGAAAGGCAAAAAAGTATTTAAATGAAACAACAAGAATGATTCGCTCAAAAGATTGACAATGCTTTTACAGAAAGATATTATTCCTATTATTTGTGTAGGAAATCATGAAAATCCTATTTTTGAATGCGCAACATATTTAGATGATCTAGATCTTCAGGATAAAACATATTATTGTAGCTTACGAAATATTGAGTGCAACATTAAAAAGGAAAAAGATTATTCCTTTACAGATGTTGAAGAAAGTTTTCAAGATTTAAAAAGATTATTTGGATAATTTAAGTGTAAAGTTTGGGTTTACATATCAGTTGATTTTTTTGGTGGTGGTGTAAACCGTGAAGATATTGAACAGATTTTAACTATTGGATTTGATGGGATTCTTATTGGAGATAGAATTGAAAGCTTGGTTGAAACATACCAATACTTACTAAAAGATTCTCTTGTATTGATGTAAAAAGATAAGGAGGAGAAAAATGAAATCAATTTTAGTGACAGGAGGAGCTGGATATATTGGCTCTCATACTGTAAAGGCGCTTTTAGATGCTGGTTATGATGTACATGTTTTGGATAATCTAGCATCAGGTGTTAGGGAAGCAGTGGATGTAAGAGCACACTTTAAAGAACTGGATGTTTATGATGAGTCTGCATTAAAAGCTTATTTACAATCTTATAAAATTGATGCTGTGCTACATTGTGCAGGTGAAATAGTCGTTAGTGAAAGTATTGAAAATCCCAGTAAATATTTTTCAGCAAATGTAGCTGGTATGAATCGGGTGTTAAAAAGTATTATCAGCAGTAGGAATTGATAAAATTATATTTTCTTCTACAGCTTCAGTTTATGGCAATAATTGTATGGATAAACCTGCAAATGAAGATACGCTATTAAATCCAGTAAATCCTTATGCAGAGACAAAACTGATGGGAGAACGCATGATTTATTGGATGGCCAACCGTTATGGTTGGAAATATGTCATTTTTCGTTATTTTTAATGTTGCTGGTGCTGCTATGGATGCTTCAAATGGTTTGAGGGTTAAAAATCCGACACATATTATCCCTAATATTAATAAAACGGCTCTTGGACAAAATGATGCTTTAAAAATTTATGGCGATGATTATGAAACGCGAGATGGCTCATGCATTCGTGATTATATTCATGTTTTAGATTTAGCGCAGGCACATGTAAAAGGGATTTGACTATTTGTTTACAGATTCGTCAACTTCACAGATTTTTCAATTTAGGAACAGAACAAGGTTATACTGTCAAGGAAATTTACAATACTGCAGAGCAAATTTTACAGCAAAAAAATTCCTCATGAAATTGTGGCACGTCGTTCTGGTGATCCAGCAAGTGTGTTAGCAAATGCTTCTAAAAGCAAAAAGAATTTTTTTAAATTGGCAAGCAACTTATTCTTTGAAAGATATTATATTATCTGATTATAAATGGCGTGTGAAAGCTGGTAATTCAATTGTCAAATAATTTTTAAGAAGTGTAGAAATAGTTTCTACACATTTTTTTCTTGAAAATGGTATAATATTATCAAGAAAATTCAAGGAGAATGTGATGTCAAAACCTATTATTTTTAACAGGAGATCGTCCAACAGGAAAAATTACATATTGGTCATTATGTAGGAAGTTTGCGAAATCGTGTTTTATTACAAGATGAAGGAAAATATGAATTATTTGTATTTTTAGCTGATCAGCAAGCCTTGACAGATCATGCTAAGGATCCTAAGACAATTGTAGAGTCAATTGGAAATGTAGCATTAGACTATTTAGCTGCTGGATTAGATCCCTGAAAAAGACAACCATTTTTATTCAAAGTCAAATTCCTGAGTTGTCAGAGTTGTCAATGTATTATATGAATTTGGTGTCATTAGCGCGTTTGGAACGTAACCCAACTGTCAAGTCAGAAATTGCTCAAAAAGGATTCGGTGAAAGTATTCCAACTGGTTTTTTAGTTTATCCAATTGCACAAGCAGCAGATATTACTGCTTTTAAAGCGAATTATGTTCCAGTAGGAAATGATCAGAAACCAATGATTGAACAAACTCGTGAAATTGTACGTTCTTTTAACCATACTTATAATTGTGATGTCTTGGTAGAGCCTGAGGGCATTTATCCTCAAAATGAAGCAGCAGGACGTTTGCCGGGGCTTGACGGGAATGCAAAAATGTCTAAATCTTTAAATAATGGCATCTATTTATCTGATGATATGGATACTTTACAAAAGAAAGTGATGAGCATGTATACTGATCCTGACCATATCAAGATTGAAGATCCTGGTAAAATAGAAGGCAATATGGTTTTCCATTATTTAGATGTGTTTGGTCGTCCAGAAGATGCGCGAGAAATTACAGCCATGAAGGAACACTATCAACGAGGTGGACTGGGAGATGTGAAAACAAAACGCTATTTATTGGAAATTTTAGAGCGTGAGTTAGGTCCTATTCGTGAACGTCGTGTTGAATTTTTCAAAAGATATGGGAGCAGTTTACACTATGCTACAAAAAGGTAGCGAAAAAGCACGTCAAGTAGCTAGTCAGACCCTTTCTGAGGTAAAATCTGCTATGGGGATTAACTATTTTAAATAAAAATGAGCAAAACTATCACCAAAAGTGATGGTTTTTTAGATAATAGTGATTGACAAATACAGATAGAATGGTATCATATTAACAATAAATACGAGCTGTGCTCAATCAATAAAGAAAAGAGGAATTTGTGGATGTCTAACTGGGACACTAAATTTTTGAAAAAAAGGTTTTACTTTTTGATGATGTATTACTCATTCCTGCAGAGAGTCATGTTTTGCCAAATGATGCGAATTTACAAACAAAATTGGCTGAAAATTTGACACTCAATATTCAATTATCACCGCAGCAATGGATACTGTTACAGAAAGTAAAATGGCCATTGCTATTGCTCGTGCTGGAGGTCTTGGTGTTATTCACAAAAAAATATGTCTATTGAGCAACAAGCGGATGAAATTCGGAAAGTTAAACGATCAGAAAATGGAGTTATCATTGATCCATTCTTCTTGACTCCAACTCATACGGTATCAGATGCAGAAGAATTGATGGAACGTTATCGTATCAGTGGTGTTCCTGTTGTTGAAACGCTTGAAAATCGCAAATTAGTTGGGATTATTACAAATCGTGATATGCGATTTGTACGGATTATAATCAACCTATCTCAGCGCATATGACGAGTAAAAATCTTGTGACAGCTCCTGTTGGAACAGATCTTGAAACGGCAGAGCGGATACTTCATGAGCATCGCATTGAAAAATTACCATTGGTTGATGACTACGGTCGTTTATCTGGTCTGATTACAATTAAAGATATTGAAAAAGTAATTGAATTTCCAAATGCAGCTAAAGATGAATATGGTCGTCTTTTGGTTGCTGGTGCAGTAGGAGTTACTTCTGATACATTTGAGCGTGCAGAAGCTTTATTTGAAGCAGGTGCAGATGCTATTGTCATTGATACAGCACATGGACATTCAGCGGGAGTACTTCGGAAGATTGCTGAGATTCGTGAACATTTTCCAGAACGAACGTTGATTGCAGGGAATATTGCTACAGCAGAAGGTGCACGTGCGTTATACGATGCTGGAGTTGATGTTGTGAAAGTCGGAATCGGTCCAGGTTCAATTTGTACCACTCGAGTCATTGCTGGAGTTGGTGTACCTCAAGTGACGGCAATTTATGATGCTGCACAAGTTGCGCGTGAATACGGGAAAACAATTATTGCAGACGGAGGTATTCAGTATTCAGGAGATATCGTGAAAGCACTTGCTGCGGGAGGAAATGCAGTGATGCTTGGTTCAATGTTTGCTGGTACAGATGAGGCGCCAGGTGAAACAGAAATTTTCCAGGGTCGTAAGTTTAAAACATATCGTGGGATGGGTTCGATTGCAGCTATGAAGAAAGGGTCAAGCGATCGTTATTTCCAGGGTTCTGTCAATGAGGCAAATAAACTAGTTCCAGAAGGAATTGAAGGTCGTGTAGCTTATAAAGGTGCAGCAGCAGATATCGTTTTCCAAATGATTGGAGGAGTTCGTTCTGGTATGGGATATTGTGGAGCAGCCAATCTCCAAGAGCTACATGACAAAGCTCAATTTATTGAAATGAGTGGAGCTGGTTTGAAAGAAAGCCACCCTCATGATGTTCAAATTACGAATGAAGCTCCAAACTATTCTGTACAATAAGATCTATTATAAAAGCTCTGCAGTAGATAATGCAGAGCTTTTTATAATTAACTACACTTACAAACGTGTAAAAGCGTGTTAATATCTAGTTTACACCTTGTCTTCAGTTAAATGTCCTTCATGAATTGAGAAAATTTTAATATTAGAAGGCACGTTTTGTAGATGTTCTAGAGTTGTTGTTGTCATAAATGTTTGGATATTTTGAGAAATAGTTTCAAGTAAATTAAGTTGACGACTATTGTCAAGTTCACTCATAACATCGTCAAGTAGAAGAATTGGTTTTTCTTTAGTAACAGTTTCCATGAGCTCAATTTCTGCCAGTTTGAGAGATAAAACCACACTTCGATGTTGTCCTTGACTACCAAAATTGGCATTCATGTCATTGATACAAAAAGCAATATCATCTCGATGGGGACCAACTCCAGTATTTTTTTTAAATAAATCTCTACTACGGCTTTGCTTTAATGCAATTTGGAAGGATTCTTTTAACTTATTGGAATCTGAAAGTGGAACAGAAGAGCAGTACTTAATGGTTAAGTTTTCTAAATGACTTGAGAGTTCCAAATGTTTTTGTTGACCAAAAGTGCTCTAATTTTTTGAGAAATTCTATCCGATGCTGCATAACACGACAACCAAAATTCTACTAGTTGATCATCTAAAACTGCTAAAAAGTCTCATCTATTGTTTTTTTGCTGTTTTTAAATAAAGTATTTCTTTGTTTTTAAAAACATGGTGGTAATGTGATAAATCAGATAAATAGATTGGTTTAATTTGCCCCAATTCTATATCAATAAATTTTTCGTCTAAGGGCTGGAGCTCCTTTAATCAACTGTAAATCTTCTGGAGCAAATAAAAACAACATTCATATTTCCAACATAATCAGATAGTTTGCTTTTGTTTTAGATGATTAACCTTTTGTAATTCTTCCTTTAGGGTGTCAAGTCAATCTCTAAAGAGATTTTTCCAGTTTGCTTGACAAGTTGTCCAGATATTTTTAGGGTGTCTTTGGAGAAATAAATTAAATCTTTGTCTGAACGAGTTCGATGACTTCGTGTCAATGCAAGAAAATAGATAGCTTCCAAGATATTTGTTTTTCCTTGAGCATTTTGGCCTAGAAAAATATTGAGACCAGAATGAAAATCTATTTCAGTTGCTTCATAATTACGAAAATGTTGAATTTGTAAGTTTTTTTAACCACATATTAAATACCTGGGAAGCGGATAGGAGCTTTTTTTATTAGATTTATTGGCTTTTTGATTTACTGTTGTTGATTTACTTTTTGATATTTTTGTTCATTTCTTTTACAAGGGTGGCAACTCGTCTTTTTTTCTAAAAGTTCTTTTTCATGCTCCCCCTTTCCTTTTTCATTTGGTGCAGTCAGCAGTATTTCTAATTTTTTTGATTTGGAAGAGTAATAGTATCGCCAATGCGAATTTTTCTTTCCATGACGAGTTTCGAGCTCTCCATTAAAAATAAACTTGATTTTTCTTGAAGAAAACTTTTTAATAGCACCACCACTTTGAATGATTCCGACTTCTTTTAATAAACGCTTGTAGAGTGATGTAGTCATCAAATAATTTATATTTCCATAATTCACCTCGATCTTTTGTCATTATATCATAATTAGATGAAAAGATGATATTAGAATTATCACAATCACACCATTAAGAAAAACGTTTTAAGTTGAAAGAATAAAGCTTGAAGGAGAAATTAGGAGTCGTTTCGTGATATAATAGAAGTCAATATTAAAAAGAACATGAGGGACACTATGGAGCTGGTTTCTGGAGTAGATCTCCATTTTATAACATCCAAAAATTTAAAACGAATCGAATAAAAATGAGGGTTTTCAGCTCCGATGTCTACGGATACGATAGCGGGGCGCGTGCTGGTTGCAAAGTATGCTTTGAAAACAGCTAATGAAATCTATCCAACTTCGCAGATTTTTTCGTGAACGATTAGCAACTCTTTATGGTGCCAACTTTTCAACAGGGATTATCACGCAGAGGACTAATACATTACGTGGATTTAAATATCTCTTTTTGTTAGCGATGCATTTTTTTAAGTCGAAAAAATACACTAACAGGAGAGATACTTGATTTTTAAAGGATAGCTTGTTAAAACCTTTAGCGAATGGAGGAGCTTTTAATCAGGCTGTTTTTGAAATTGAAAAAAAGAATGTACTCAATGATTTAAAAGCTGAAATTGAAGATCATTTTTATCACGCGCATCAAGAGCTGAATAAATTATTTTATACAGAAAAGGAAATGCAAACTCCTCGTTTAGCTACGCCAGACTTAGTTGACAAGGAAACACCAGAAAGTAGTTTTGCTATTTTTTTCAAAAATGCTTCAAAATGATAAAATTGACATCTTTTTATGGGTGATTTTAATGAGATTGAAGTCTGTGAACATATTAAAACCTTTGGTTTACAGCCGCGTCAACTTAGTTTGCAACTGCATTATCATCAAGAATTTTCGAATGTTTTAAAAGAATCATTGGAGCGAAAAGATGCTCATCAATCTATTGTTGAATTAGGATATCATTTTTCTGCTCAATATGGTGATAAGACTCATATCCCTCTTATTGTATTAAACGGACTTTTAGGTGGCTTTGCTCATTCAAAATTATTTGTTAATGTTCGGGAAAAAGAGGGTCTAGCTTATACAATTTCAAGTAGTATTGATATTTTTTCGGGTATGATGCGTATTTATGCTGGAATTGATAGGAAAAATCGAACAAAAACAGTGAGTTTAATTTATCGACAAATTGCAGATTTAAAAAACGGACATTTTACTGATGAGGCGTTAAATCAGACCAAAAAAATGCTACGAAATGCGATGCTCCTTTCTTTAGATAGGCAAAATACGTTGATAGAACAAGCTTATATGGCATCTGTTTTGCAGAAAACATTTATGCCAATTGCTGTTTGGCTAAATGCTTTAGAAGCAGTCAGCCGAGAAGATATCATTGTTGCTGCAACACAACTCAGGCTACAAGCGATTTATTTTATGGAAGGAAAATAATGCAAATTTTAAAAATGGAGAGGAAGGATTATCCAGCAGTTGGAGAAGCAGTCTATCAGACTACTTTACGAAATGGTCTAAAAGTATTTCTTTTACCCAAACGAGATTTCAATGAAACTTATGGGATTATGACAGCAAATTTTGGCTCAATTGATACTTCTTTTATTCCGCGTGGTTCTAATCAAGCTGTTCAATACCCTGCAGGAGTTGCACATTTTTTGGAACATAAATTATTTGAGGATGAAAATGGTCAAGATCTTTTACAACAATTTGTTGAATTAGGTGCTGAGAGCAATGCCTTTACAAGTTTTACTAAGACCAGTTATCTTTTTTCGGCGACGGACAATGTTTTAGAAAATGTGAGATTGTTGCAAAGTTTACTAGAAAATGCTTACTTTACAGAAGAATCTGTTCAACGTGAACAGGGAATTATCCAGCAAGAAATTGATATGTACAAAGACAATCCAGATTATTGCCTGTTTTTTCACACTTTAGCAAATCTTTATCCAGACACTCCATTGGCAGAAGATATTGCAGGAAGCGTTGAATCAATTGCAGAAATAACTGTTGAGGATTTGGATGAAAACTTTGAAACCTTTTACCATCCATCTAATATGAGTTTACTGCTGATTGGTAATTTTGACTTAGAAAAGACCATTGCTGTTATTCAGGAACAACGCGAATCTTTGAAGGGGATTGATGAAGAAAGTTTGATTAGACGTTTTCCCCTTGCGTTAAATCCTGTTATTTCTACTGGGGAGTGTTCGAATGGAAGTGGCAAGTTCTAAACTTGCAATCGGATTACGTGGGAGTCAATCGTTAGTGGGAACTGATTTATTTCGTTATAAGACTGCTTTAAAACTGCTATTTGCAATGATGTTTGGTTGGACATCTAAAAGATTTCAAACGCTTTATGAGGCTGGAAAAATAGACAACTCATTATCGTTAGAAGTTGAAGTAGAAAAAGATTTTCACTTTGTGATGTTAACAATGGATACTAGTGAGCCAGTTGCTCTGTCTCACCAATTTCGTTCTGCGATTCGTGGTTTTGAAAAAGACCCTGATGTAACAGAAGAGCATCTTGATATTATAAAAAAAGTGAAATGTTTGGTGATTTTTACATGGACTGAACTCATTAGAATATATTGCCACTCAATACGAAACCCTTTTCAGAAGGGGATAATCTATTTGATTTACCAAAAAAATATTACAGACAATCAGTTTAGTTGATGTGATTGAGATAGGACATCATTTTATTGATTCTTGTGAAATGATTGATTTTACTATTTTTTCCAAAAATAATTTCATGTTTTTGGTGAAATTTGGTAAAATAGTGTTTAATAGAAAGAAGGCTAGTGTGTATGAGAAAGAAAACAATCGGTGAAGTCCTGAGGTTAGCTCGTATTAATCAAGGAATGAGCTTGGAAGATTTACAAAAGAAAACAGATATTCAGATAGAGCTACTGGAAGCTATGGAAGCTGATGATTTTGATCGTCTTCCCAGTCCCTTCTATGCTCGTTCTTTTCTAAGAAAATATGCTTGGGCTGTTGATTTAGATGAGCGAATTATTCTTGATGCTTATGAAGAAGGAAGCATGATTACTTATGATGAAGTGGATGTTGATGAGGAAGAGAATTTTAGAAGTCGAAGAACAAAAAAACAACGAACTTCTTTTTTACCATTATTTTATCTGACGATCCTTGCATTAGCTATTTTATCTTTTGTTAGTTATTATGTTTGGACATACATTCACCATAACTCATTAACAACTACCCCTTCGTCAAGTTATAGTGTTGTAAACAAACAGACAACTACTTCTTCTAGTTCGACTAGTGAGGCAACTTCTAGTGAATCTTCTAGCAGTCCAAATACAAATTTGACTGTATCAGGAAATGGTAACAACTTGACAGCAACCTTGACAGGTGCAACAAGCTCTGTCAATTTAAAACTATCAGTTACTGATGCAACTAGTTGGGTAAGCGTTACAGGTACAGACTTAGAAGGTGGTGCAACATTAAGCCCTGAAAATCAAAGTGTGTCAACCACTATTTCACCAGGCACTACATCAACAATTACTCTTGGTGTGGTTCAAGGTGTGACCATTACAATTGATAATCAACAGATTGATACGTCAGGCTTGACAAGTTTGACAGGTACAATTACACTTATAATAAACAATTAAGGAAAAGAAAATGAAAAAAAAGAAAAATATTCCCAATGCTTTAACTCTTTTGCGGATTGCTTTAATTCCAATTTTTATTTTAGTACTATCCTTGGGTCACTCTGTTGGAATGCATGTCTTTGCAGCGATTATTTTTGCAGTAGCTAGTATTACAGATTATTGGACGGCTATTTAGCTCGTAAATGGAAGTTGTAACAAATTTTGGGAAATTTGCTGATCCGATGGCAGATAAGTTATTGGTCATGTCAGCTTTTATTATGTTGATTGAAATGAATATGGCACCTGCTTGGGTTGTTGCAGTTATCATCTGCCGTGAGTTAGCTGTGACAGGTTTGCGGCTATTGTTGGTTGAAACTGGAGGGACAGTCTTAGCTGCTGCTATGCCAGGGAAAATAAAAACATTTACGCAGATGTTTTCTATTATTTTTCTACTATTACACTGGACATTGCTAGGACAAATTTTGTTATATATTGCATTGATTTTTTTACGATTTATTCAGGGTTATGACTACTTCAAAGGAAGTGCCTATCTCTTTAAAGATACATTTAGATAATATGAAAAATATCATTGAAGTTCAGCATTTAAAAGTATAAATACGATAATCATGTAGATGATTATATTCTCAAGGATGTGACGTTTCACGTGAAACAAGGAGAGTGGTTGTCTATTGTAGGTCATAATGGCAGTGGCAAATCTACGACAATTCGTTTAATAGATGGTCTGTTAGAAGCAGAAAGTGGCGAGATTATCATTGATGGAGATGAATTAACTCTTGAAAATGTATGGGAAAAGCGCCGGCATATTGGGATGGTTTTTTTCAAAATCCAGACAATCAATTTGTGGGAGCAACCGTTGAGGATGATGTCGCTTTTGGTTTGGAAAACCAAGGGATGGATTACCAAACGATGTTTGACAGAGTTCAAGAAGCGTTAGATATTGTTGGGATGCAAGACTTTAAAGAACGTGAACCTGCAAGACTTTCTGGTGGGCAAAAGCAGCGTGTGGCTATTGCTGGTGTGGTTGCTTTGCGTCCTGACATCATTATTTTAGATGAAGCAACTAGTATGTTGGACCCAGAAGGGCGTTTAGAGTTGATTCAGACAGTTAAAAAGATTAAAGATCGACATGGTATGACTGTTATTTCTATCACGCATGATTTGGATGAAGTAGCTCTTAGTGATCGAGTTTTGGTGATGAAAGAAGGACAGGTAGAATCGACTAGTACACCAAGTGAGCTTTTCTCACGAGTGGATTTAGAGGATTTAGGTTTAGATGAACCTTTTACAAATCAAGTAAAAGCAACTTTGCTGGACTCAGACTTTCAATTGCCAGAGCGCTATTTAACAGAAAAAGAATTGCAGGATTATTTATGGGAATCACTTTAGAAAATGTAAGTTATACTTTATCAAGCAGGCACTCCTTTTGAGAGTCCTGCCCTTTTTGAAGTCAATTTAGAAATAAAAGATGGCTCATATACTGCTTTGGTTGGTCATACAGGTAGTGGAAAATCAACTATTTTACAATTGCTGAATGGGCTTTTAGTGCCAACTGAAGGAAGTGTCGTGATTGATGATGTCAAAATTACTTCCACATCTGTAAATAAAGATATTAAACAAGTACGTAAAAAGGTAGGATTGGTTTTTCAATTTGCTGAAAGTCAGATTTTTGATGAGAGCATTTTAAAAGATGTTGCTTTCGGTCCACAAAATTTTGGAGTATCAAAGGAAGACGCTGAACGTGTAGCACGTGAAAAATTAACTCTTGTTGGAATTTCAGAAGAATTATTTGAACGTAGCCCATTTGAACTGTCTGGTGGACAAATGCGTCGAGTAGCCATAGCTGGTATTCTAGCCATGGAACCAAATATTCTTGTATTGGATGAGCCAACGGCAGGTTTAGATCCTGCTGGACGAAAAGAATTGATGAGTTTATTTAAACGATTACATGAAACAGGAATGACCATTGTTTTGGTAACGCATTTGATGGATGATGTCGCTAATTTTGCAGACACCGTCTATGTGATGGAAAAAAAGGAAGATTAGTCAAAAAGCGGAAAGCCTCGGCAAGTTTTTTTCAAGCTGTAGCATTTATGGAAAGTATTCAACTAGGAGTTCCTAAAATTACAAAAATTTGCACAAGAATTAAAAAAATAGAGGGCTAACTCTTCCGTATTTACCTATCACCATAGAAGAATTTAAGGAGTTACTACATGGATAGTATGATTTTTAGGGGCGATATGTTTCTGGAAATTCAATCATTCATCGACTAGATCCTCGCAGCAAACTTTTTGTCAATGTTTTTCTTTATTTTAATTATTTTTTTGGCAAAATAATATTGTAACCAATGGACTATTATTCGTCTTTTACAATGTTATTAGTTGGACTTTCCAAAAATTCCTTTAGGCTTTTTCCTTAAAGGATTAAGATCTATGATCTTTTTGATTGCTTTTACCACTTTATTCCAACTATTTTTACATCTGGTGGCATGACTTTATTTCAATTTGGCTTTATTAGAATTACTGAAGTAGGTCTGGCTCAGGCGGGTATCATTTTTTAGTCGTTTTCTTTTTGATTATTATATTCTCTACCCTTATTAACTTTAACAACAATGCCACTTAGTTTGGCAGACGCAGTTGAATCATTATTGCAGCCTTTAGTAGCATTAAAGGTACCCGTTCATGAAATAGGGCTGATGTTATCAATGAGTTTACGTTTCGTTCCTACTTTGATGGATGATACGACACGGATTATGAATGCTCAAAAGGGCGCGTGGGGTTGATTTTGGTGAAGGAAATATTGTTCAAAAAGTAAAATCAATTATTCCGATTTTAATTCCGTTATTTGCTTCTAGCTTTAAACGTGCAGATGCTTTGGCGACTGCTATGGAAGCGAGAGGTTATCAAGGTGGTGTAGGAAGAAGTCGTTATCGTCAATTGAGGTGGAAAAAAGCAGATACCCTTTCTATTTTTATTATGTTTGCCTTTAGGTTTGATGTTATTTTTTTCTTAAAAAGTTAAAAAAACTTATATTATTGTTAGCTAAAAACGCCTTGAAGGGCGTTTTTGCGTATAAAATCAATATTTCTGTAATCTTTGTAATACAATTATAAGATTATAGTAATATTTTTATGTAATATAGTATTATACGAAAAAAAGGAGAAATTGATATATACATGAATACAAAATCAATGAAATGGACTTTATCAGGACTTTTTACGGCAGTTGCTTTTTTTGCAACAGGAGCTATTGCAAGTGCTGAATCTTATACTGTTAAATCAGGTGATACTTTATCAGAAATCGCTAAAGAAAAAAATACATCAGTTGAAAAAAATTGTTGAGCTCAATAAAATTGAAAAATCCTGACTTGATTAAAGTTGGGCAAATTTTAGAACTTGATGAAGAGAAAAATTCAGAAGTTTCAACAGAAACTACAACAGAAGAAGCTGTAACTTATGAAGATGTGACATATAACGCACCTGCTGCTTCCACTACTTATTCGCAACCGGCTACAAACACTTCTTCAAATGTTGTTCTTCCTAATGGAAATACTGCTGGTGCTACGGGATCTTATGCAGCTGCTCGTATGGCAGAATTGACAGGTGTCCCAGCATCAACTTGGGAGCATATCATTGCTCGTGAGTCAAACGGACAAGTAAATGCTTATAACCCATCAGGAGCTAGTGGTCTTTTCCAAACTATGCCAGGTTGGGGTTCAACAGCAACAGTAGATGATCAGATTCAAGCTGCTTACCGTGCTTATAATGCTCAAGGTCTTTCAGCTTGGAACTATTAAGCAAAATTTTATGATAAATGAGTAAACAAAAAGACGAACCATTGAGTAAAAAATGATTCGTCTTTTTCTATGAGTGATTGGCTTAGCAAACATAGTTGTTTGTTTTAGAATCTTTGATTGTATATTGTAAAGATGGTTTACAATTCATGTAAAGTATTATTTACCAAAGCTGTTAAAATTTTCTGAGGCGAATCTGAGATAAAATCTGCCCCATTGTCAGTTAATTCTTTCTTGTTTCCAAATCCCCACAGAACTCCTAAAGTAGCAATTCCGACTGATTTTCCACCAATTATATCAAATTTTGTATCCCCAACAATGATAGATTGTTCAAGATTAGCATGAGAATTATTTAAAAGCACGAGTTATAACATCTGCTTTATGATAAGAATTTGGAAGAGAGCCGAAGATACCATTGAAATGTTTATCAATTTCTAGGTATTGTGCCATTTTATGGGCCATTGGTTCATTTTTACTAGTGGTAATATAGACATGGTAATCCGAATGTTCTAATTCTAACAACAGTTCTTTTATACCCTTGTAAAGTTGAGCTTCAAAAACACCGTTATTTTTATAGTATTCTCTAAAGAAAGCAATAGCTTGATTGACATTGGTCTCTGGCACTACAGAAGCGAAACTAACTTCTAAAGGTGGTCCAATGAAAGTATCCAGCTCTTTGCTATCAGGGGCTTTGATATTTAGTGAAGTGAATGCGTATTGAAAGCATTCTTGATTCCTACAGAACTGTCAACAAGTGTTCCATCTAAGTCGAAAAAAATATATTTAAAATTTTTGCATAGTCTAAATTCATGTTTACAGAGCTGTAAACTTTTTCCTTTTGTGTAGAAAGTTATTCTCCAAAAATTTCTTTTGGACAATCTACGACCAGTAGGTGTAGCTGCCAATCCACCTTCAGCAGTCTCACGAAAGGCAGTTGGCATACTTGCTCCAACTTGATACATAGCGTCAATCACTTCGTCAACGGGAATTTTTGATTCAATACCTGCTAAAGCCATATCAGCGGCAATGAAAGCGTAGCTAGCTCCCATAGCATTTCGTTTGACACAGGGAACTTCTACCAGATCCTGCAACGGGGTCACAGATTAATCCAAGCATATTCTTAATCACAAAACAAATCGCCTGGCTGGCTTGAAATGGGGTACCACCTGCTGCTAAAACAAGTGCTGCTGAACTCATGGCTGACGCTGATCCAACTTCTGCTTGACAGCCACCTTCAGCTCCTGAAATAGAAGCATTATTAGCGATGACTAGACCGAAAGCTCCAGCTGTTAATAAAAAGTCTAGTTGTTGTTTTTGCAGTAAGATTTAATTTTTCGATAGCAGATGTAAGGACAGCGGGTAAACAACCAGCACTTCCTGCTGTCGGTGTTGCACAGACCAACCCCATTTTAGCATTGTATTCATTGACAGCAATAGCATTTTTTGCTGCCGTCAAGACAGTATAGTCCGAAAGAGTTTTTCCTGATTGAATATATTTGTGGAGTTTGGCTGCATCACCACCTGTTAAACCACTCCGAGATTTACTTTCATCTAATCCCATAACGACAGAAGCTTTCATAACTTCTAGATTTCTAGTCATCAAGCGTAAGACTTCATCTCGTTCACGACCTGTCAGTTCGTATTCAGTAGCAATCATCAGTTCGGCAACACTACCCTGAAAGTCTAAATCTGCCTGCTCCACTAATTCTTTGATTGAATAAAACATAAACTCTCCTATTTAAAGAAATTGACATTATGAAGTTTAGGAATTTTCCTGATTTCCTCAATAGCTCCATCACAGCTGCGACTGTCAACTTCAATGATCATAATTGCTTTTTCACCTGCTTTTTCTCTTGTGACATTCATCTGTGCGATATTGATGTTATAACGAGAAAAGTGCTTCAGTAACGTGAGCAATCATTCCAGGAACATCCTGATGGACGATAATAATTGTCGGGGTATTCATGCTGAGCGAAACAGAAAAACCATTTAATTCAGTCACTTGAATATTTCCACCACCAATGGAAATACCAGTAACACTAATCGCTTTTTGCTCATTTTTAATGGTGATTTTAGCTGTGTTTGGATGTGGAGCATTGCTATCTTTTGAATCGTCCAGACAATTTTAATCCCTCTTTTATGAGCAATTTCTAGGCTATTTGGAATATCAGGATCATCTGTATCCATTCCGAGAATCCCAGCTACAAGAGCCAAGTCCGTACCATGTCCACGATAAGTTTTCGCAAAAGAATTAAATAGTTGGAATTCAACTTCTGTTGGTTCGTCATCAAAGATAGACGAGACAATTTTTCCGATACGAACAGCTCCTGCAGTATGACTACTAGATGGACCAATCATAACAGGTCCAATAATATCAAAAACAGATTGAAATTTTAGTGAGTTCATTGTAATTCCTTATAAGTTCATTAGCTTCATTATATCAAAATTCAGTATTTTTTTGTTTGATAAAATAGATGTGATATAAATTCTAGACCATCTTTAAGGTCACTTTTCTTATAGTAACCTTAAAGCAAAAGAAATATAGGGTGAATTTTAGTCTCTTCAATTTGCCTGTAATATTTTTAATGAAAGGTAAAAAACAATAGTAATAATTAAGGTATATGATAGTTCTATCACAGAAAAGGAGAATTTAAAATGATTTTAAATTTAAAGAATACAAATAAAAATGAAAAGTAGGTTTAATGAGCTTAGCAGCAACAGCGCTATTCTTTCTTCCTACACTTGCAAACGCGGATAGTTATACAGTGAAATCTGGAGATACACTTTCAGCTATTGCTGCATCACATAATACAACAGTTGATAAAATTGCTCAGAAGAATAAAATTAGCAATATTCATCTGATTAGTGTTGGGCAGGTATTGGAGTTAGATGACACCACTACAAGCACTGCAACTGCGGAGTCAAGTAATTCGGCAACTACCACATCTGGTCTGAGTGCTGAAGATGCAGCTGCAAAAGAATGGATTGCGCAAAAAGAATCAAGTGGCAGTTACACAGCCCAAAATGGACAATATTATGGTCGTTACCAATTGAGTTTATCTTACTTAAATGGTGACTTGTCAGCAGAAAATCAAGAAAAAGTAGCTGATGCTTATGTAGCAGGTCGTTATGGTTCTTGGTCAGCTGCAAAGACTTTCTGGTTAGCAAATGGCTGGTATTGATGAATACAAAAAATGATTGAGGTTGGGACAAAATGTCTCAACCTTTTTGTGATGAAAGCAAGGCTTTAATATAGTAGTTTACGACTAAAAGCACCATTTTCAGACTATAGATAGAGGCTGAAAGTTGCTCACTAGATTCGCCCTTTTGATAGAATCTCTATTGTTTCATTCACTGATTTAATAGTTTATCCACTGAATTTTTAGTTTACAGTAGTGTAAAGTTATTGATGTCTGGTTATTGAAATTTGTTCTTAAGGTTATTTCGTGTTATAATAAACCTTGCTCTAAGCGACCTTCAATCGTTGAAAGCAAAACACGACCTTCAATCGTGAAATAACGAAAAGATGGGAGAACACTATGAGTGATCATTCTAAAACACGTGTCGTTGTCGGAATGAGTGGCGGTGTGGATTCGTCAGTTACGGCTCTTTTGTTAAAGGAGCAGGGCTATGACGTGATCGGCATTTTCATGAAAAATTGGGACGACACTGACGAAAATGGGGTCTGTACGGCTACAGAGGACTATAAAGACGTAGCAGCTGTGGCAGACCAAATTGGCATTCCCTATTATTCTGTCAACTTTGAAAAAGAGTATTGGGATCGCGTTTTTGAATATTTCTTAGCTGAATATCGAGCTGGTAGAACCCCGAATCCAGATGTCATGTGCAACAAAGAAATTAAGTTCAAAGCTTTTTTGGACTATGCTATGACATTGGGAGCGGACTATGTGGCAACAGGTCACTATGCGCGTGCAAAGCGCGATGAAGACGGAATTGTTCATATGCTGCGAGGAGTGGATAATGGCAAAGATCAGACTTATTTCCTTAGTCAGTTATCACAAGAGCAGCTGCAAAAAACGATGTTCCCTTTGGGACATTTAGAAAAGTCTGAAGTTCGAGCTATTGCAGAGAAAGCAGGATTAGCTACTGCTAAGAAAAAAGATTCAACTGGCATCTGCTTTATTGGTGAGAAAAACTTTAAAGAATTCCTAGGAAACTATTTACCGGCTCAACCTGGTCGCATGATGACAGTTGATGGTCGAGATATGGGTGAACATGCTGGTTTAATGTATTATACAATTGGTCAGCGTGGTGGCCTTGGCATTGGTGGTCAGCATGGCGGGGATAATGAACCTTGGTTTGTAGTGGGTAAGGATCTCAGTCAAAATGTTCTTTATGTTGGTCAAGGTTTTTACCATGACAACTTGATGTCAACGAGTCTTGACGCTAGTCAAGTACATTTTACAAGAGAAATGCCAGCTGAGTTTACTATGGAATGTACAGCTAAGTTTCGTTATCGTCAGCCAGATTCTAAGGTTACAGTAACTGTAAAGGGTGACAAGGCAATTGTCAGCTTTGCAGAACCTCAACGTGCTATTACACCTGGACAAGCCGTTGTATTTTATGATGAAGAAGAGTGTCTTGGTGGTGGCTTGATTGACAATGCCTATAAAGATGGTAAACTTCAACAGTATATTTAGATTGACATTTTTTAGCAATCTGCTAAAATGGATATAGCAATAACTATGATGGTCAAAGCTCATGGATGTTGCAGGCTTTTTGTCCTGCACTTCTAGAGGTTTGACTTTTTTGGTGAAAAAATAAGGAAAGAAAAGATGACACACAATTTTACTGAAAGTTATGATATTGTCGTAATTGGTGCTGGGCATGCAGGTGTTGAGGCTTCGTTAGCAGCCAGTCGAATGGGCTGTAAAGTCCTACTTGCGACAATCAATATTGAAATGCTAGCTTTTATGCCTTGTAATCCTTCTATTGGAGGATCTGCCAAGGGAATCGTTGTCCGTGAAGTGGATGCTCTAGGTGGAGAGATGGCTAAGAATATAGATAAAACTTATATTCAAATGAAGATGCTCAATACTGGGAAAGGTCCAGCAGTTCGTGCTCTTCGTGCCCAAGCAGATAAGGAACTTTATTCTAAAGAAATGCGCAAGACGGTTCAACATCAAGAAAATCTCACTTTGCGTCAAACTATTATAGATGAGATTCTAGTTGAGAACGGGAAAGTCGTTGGTGTGAAAACAGCCACGCACCAAGAGTTTGCTGCAAAGGCAGTTGTCGTAACAACCGGTACAGCTCTGCGTGGAGAAATTATTATTGGAGATTTGAAGTATTCTTCTGGTCCTAATCATAGTTTAGCTGCAATTAACTTAGCAGACAATTTACGTGATTTAGGGTTTGAAATTGGGCGTTTTAAAACAGGGAACTCCTCCGCGTGTGAAAGCTTCTTCTATCAATTATGAAGAGACGGATATTCAGCCTGGAGACGAAAAAGCGAACCACTTTTCCTATACTTCTCATGATGAGGATTATCTCAAAGATCAGATTCCTTGTTGGCTAACTTATACTAATGGAAGAAGTCATGAAATTATTCAAAACAACCTTTACCGTGCACCAATGTTTTCAGGAATGGTGAAAGGTGTAGGACCACGTTACTGCCCGTCAATTGAAGACAAAATTGTTCGTTTTGCAGATAAAGAGCGCCACCAACTTTTCTTGGAGCCAGAAGGGCGAGATACGGAAGAAGTTTATATTCAGGGGTTGTCAACGAGTTTGCCAGAAGATGTTCAAAAAGATTTAGTGCATTCTATTAAAGGGCTTGAAAATGCTGAATTGATGCGAACTGGCTATGCGATTGAATACGATATGATTATGCCACATCAGCTTCGCGCTACTCTAGAAACTAAGAAAATCTCAGGTTTGTTTACAGCTGGGCAAACGAATGGGACGTCTGGTTATGAAGAAGCAGCGGGACAAGGCATTGTTGCAGGAATCAATGCAGCTCTGAAGGTTCAAGGAAAACCGGAACTGATTTTGAAACGCAGTGATGGTTATATTGGGGTCATGATTGATGACTTGGTCACTAAAGGGAACGGTGGAGCCGTATCGTCTTTTGACTAGTCGTGCTGAATATCGTCTCATTTTTACGACACGACAATGCAGATATGCGATTGACTGAAATTGGACGCAGGGTAGGATTGGTTGATGATGAGCGCTGGCTGCGTTTTGAAATTAGGAAGAATCAATATGAAACTGAAATGAAGCGCTTGAGCACTATTAAATTAAAGCCGATTAAAGAAACGAATGAAATGGTTGAAAAATTAGGCTTTAAACCATTGACAGACGCAGTTACAGCGAAAGAATTTTTGCGTCGTCCAGAAGTTTCATATCAAGATGTTGTCAAGTTTGTCGGTTCAGCAGCTGAAGATTTTAGATGAAAAGATAATTGAATTGATTGAGACTGAAGTCAAATATGAAGGCTATATTTCTAAGGCGTTGGATCAGGTTGAGAAGATGAAACGAATGGAAGAAAAACGGATACCAGCAAACATTGACTGGGATGATATTGATTCCATTGCGACAGAAGCTCGTCAGAAATTTAAGAAAATAAACCCAGAAACAATTGGTCAAGCTAGTCGGATTTCAGGTGTCAATCCAGCGGATATTTCGATTTTGATGGTTTATTTGGAAGGTAAATCACGAAGTATCTCAAAAAAATCAAGAAAAAGCAAAAAAATAAATGATGAAGATGCTTGTTCACATTTCTGAGCAAGTGTTTTTTTCGTCAATAATACTTGACAAAGCTGTAAACTAACAGAGAAATAAAGCTAATTTAATGGGAAAATCAGGTATTCTGTTCTGTAAAGTAATCAAAGGGATGCAGGAAGATTTAATTTTTTCTAATGTTTGACAGTATTATTTGGCTTGTTTTAATAAGGGAAAACTCGCTTTTTTAGAGCTTTTGTGGTAAAATGGCGGTTAAGAGGTTTGTGATGAAAAAATTTCGTTTTACTCCAATTCATTTTGTAATCATGGGCGTTATTTCCTTTGGAATTTTAGCTATTTTATTACGAGTTTTTGGTAGCAGCATTCTGATGTTATCTGCACTTTTTTTGGTGCTTGCTCTTTTGATTTTTCTATTGATTTACCAACAAAAAAGTTATGAAATTGATGAAGTGGAACAAATCCAGTATGTGAATGACCAAGCAGAAAATAGTTTGGCATCATTGCTTGAAAGAATGCCGGTTGGTGTTGTAAAAGTTGATCAAACATCTGGAAATGTAGAATGGTTTAATCCTTACGCAGAGTTGATTCTTACCAATGAAGACGGTGAATTTGATGTGGATTTACTGCAAAAAATTACCAAAACACCATCTGAGGGTGCTGGGTCGTATGCAACAATTGGGGATACAAAATATTCGGTCTACTTAGATCATGCTTCAAGTGTGTTTTACTTTTTTGATGCATCTAGTGAGTATGAGGCAACTTCAGAATTAGTAACGACGAGACCAGTTATTGGTATTATTTCAGTCGATAATTATGATGATTTAGAGGACGTCGTCTCAGATTCAGACATTAGCCACATTAATAGTTTTATCGCAAATTTTGTCTCTGAATTTGCAGAAAAATATGCTATGTTTTCTCGTCGTGTGGGAATGGATCGTTTCTATATTTTTACGGATTACACGGTGCTAGATCGGTTAATGCAAAATAAGTTTGCAGTTATTGATCAGTTTAGAGAAGAAGCTAAAAAGCGGGAAATTCCTCTCACATTGAGTATGGGCTTTTCTTATGGTGATAGTAATCATGAGCAAATTGGTAAAGTGGCTCTCTTAAACTTGAATCTTGCTGAAGTTCGTGGTGGTGATCAGGCTGTTGTCAAAGAAAATGATGAGTCAAAGAATCCTGTTTACTTTGGTGGTGGCTCAGCTGCATCGGTGAAACGGACACGTACTCGCACGCGAGCTATGATGACTGCTATTTCGGATAAGATTAAAAGTGTGGACCAAGTTTTTGTAGTTGGGCACAAAAATTTGGATATGGATGCGCTTGGTTCTGCTGTGGGAATGCAAGTATTTGCTAGTAATATTATTGATCAGACTTATGCTGTTTATGATCCTCATCAAATGGCTGCGGATATTGATCGAGCAGTTCGCAGACTGCAGGATGAAGGGGAGACCAATCTTCTTTCGGTCGCTGATGCGATGACAATGGTGACCAATCGTTCTCTGTTGATTATGGTGGATCATTCAAAAACAGCTCTGACTTTATCAAAAGAATTTTATGATTTGTTTAACCAAATTATTGTCATTGATCACCACAGAAGAGATCAAGATTTTCCGGAAAATGCTGTTATCACTTATATCGAAAGTGGAGCAAGCAGTGCCTGTGAATTGGTAACAGAGTTGATTCAATTCCAAAATTCTAAGACAAAACGCTTGAGTAAAATGCAGGCTAGTGTGTTGATGGCTGGGATTATGCTGGATACGAAGAAGTTTTCTTCTCGTGTAACCAGTCGGACGTTTGATGTGGCGAGCTATTTACGCACGCGCGGAAGTGATAGTGTGGCTATTCAAGATATTTCTGCAACAGATTTTGATGAGTACCGTGAAGTGAATGAGCTAATTTTAAATGGTAAGAAAATCTTGCCAAATGTACTCGTTGCTACCGGAGCAGAAGAAAAAAGCTATGATACAGTTGCTATCAGTAAAGCAGCAGATGCTATGTTAGCTATGTCAGGGATTGAAGCTAGTTTTGTTGTCAGCAAAAACAAACAAAATAGTATATCGATATCTGCTCGTAGTCGTAGTAAAATCAATGTCCAACGTATCATGGAAGAACTGGGCGGCGGCGGTCATTTTAATTTGGCGGCAGCGCAAATTCCTGACCAGACAATTGCTCAGGTGGTTCATAGCCTGAATGAAATTATTGTTCGTGAAGTACTAAAAGATAAGGAGTTAGAAGAATGAAAGTAATCTTTTTAGCAGATGTAAAAGGTAAAGGAAAAAAAGGTGAAATTAAAGAAGTGCCTACTGGCTATGCACAGAATTTTCTGATTAAGAAAAATCTTGCAAAAGAGGCGACTGCAGCAGCTATCGGCGAACTTCGCGGAAAACAAAAATCAGAGGAAAAAGCACACGCTGAAATGCTAGCTGAAGCGCAAGCCATTAAGGAAAAAGTTGGAAGCAGAAAGTACAATTGTCGAATTTACTGAAAAAGTGGGACCAGATGGACGGACTTTTGGTTCTATTACCAGTAAAAAAATTGCTGAAGAGTTGCAGAAGCAATTTGGAATTAAGATTGATAAACGATTGATTCAAGTTAAGAGTCCTATTCGTTCTGTTGGTTTGATTGATGTGCCAGTGAAAATTTATCAAGATGTGACGAGTTTGATTAACCTACGTGTAAAAGAAGGTTAATTGAAGAATATTTTTTGAGAGAGGAGGTCTTATGGCAGATATTGATGAATTGCGAGCACAACCGCAGGATATTTTAGCAGAGCAATCTGTTTTAGGTGCGATTTTTATTGATGAAAGTAAGCTGGTGTTTGTTCGTGAATATATCGAGCCAACTGACTTCTTTAAATATGCCAATCGGTTAATTTTTAAAGCGATGATTGACTTGGCAGATCGAGGCGATGCCATTGATGCGACAACTGTTCGCAATATTTTAGACAGTCAGGGTGATTTGCAAAAATATCGGTGGCTTGTCTTACTTGGTTGAAGTGGTCAACTCAGTACCGACTTCTGCCAATGCTGAATATTATGCTAAGATTGTAGCAGAAAAAGCTGTTTTGCGCCGGTTGATTGCGCGGCTGACAGACTCTATCAATCTAGCTTATGATGGTGCCAGTCCTGCAGATGAAATCATTGCTGGGGCTGAAAAAGCGCTGATCGATGTTAGTGAAAATGCTAGTCGAAGCGGCTTTAAAAAAATATTAAAGAGATTTTGAATCTTAACTTTGGTAGCTTGGAAACGCGGTCTCAGCAAACTTCTGATATTACAGGGATTGCGACAGGTTATCAAGACTTGGATCACATGACCACAGGACTGCATGAAGAAGAGTTAATCATCGTGGCAGCTCGTCCAGCGGTCGGTAAAACAGCTTTTGCTCTCAATATTGCTCAAAATATTGGAACAAAGCTAGATAAAACAGTCGCTATCTTTTCTTTAGAAATGGGGGCAGAAAGCCTAGTAGACCGAATGCTGGCAGCAGAGGGGTTAATTGAATCACATTCAATCCGTACAGGACAATTGACGGATGAAGAATGGAGCAAGTATGCGATTGCACAAGGAAATCTAGCAGAAGCTAGTATTTACATTGACGATACGCCAGGAATTCGGATTACAGAAATTCGTTCGCGTGCTCGAAAATTAGCGCAAGAAACAGGAAATCTTGGATTGATCTTGATTGACTACTTGCAGTTGATTACAGGGACTGGTCGAGAGAATCGTCAGCAAGAAGTATCTGAAATCTCTCGTCAATTAAAGATTTTGGCAAAAGAGTTGAAAGTGCCTGTTATTGCGCTGAGCCAGCTTTCGCGTAGTGTGGAGCAACGTCAGGACAAACGGCCTGTTTTGTCAGACATTCGTGAGTCGGGTTCTATTGAGCAGGATGCAGATATTGTTGCATTTCTATATCGTGATGATTATTATGAACGCGGTGGTGAAGAAACTGAAGGATTCCAAACAACAAAGTCGAAGTGATTATCGAAAAGAACCGTAGCGGTGCGCGTGGTACGGTAGAATTGATTTTTCAAAAAGAATACAATAAGTTTTTCAAGTATTTCTAAGAGAGAGGAATAGATAATGAGTGATGCATTTACAGATGTTGCAAAAATGAGAAAAATTAAAGAAGAAATTAAAGCCCATGAGGGCAAAATGGTAGAAATGACTCTTGAAAATGGTCGTAAACGTCAAAAATAAGCAAGGGCGCTTGATTGAAGTTTATCCTTCTTTGTTTATCGTTGAATATACAAGTAATGGAGGTCAACCGGGTGAGATTGAAAATACTTATGTCGAATCTTACACTTATTCAGATATTTTAACGGAGAAAAATCTCATTCGTTATTTGGATTGAGAATAAATAGGTTTTAATGGCGAAAAACTGCTTTGATTGATGTGGCTGGAGTGAAAAATGATTAAAAAAATCTAGTTTTTTTGATTTTGGCAATGTTTTTAATTGAATGGAACCCTGCTAAGATTTTTAGCTGCTTTTGTAAAAGAAGAAGACCGTAAGCGCGTCAAGGCTGCTATTTTTGATTCGGGACTTTTGGCTCAGACAGATACTGGACAATTAACTTTGGAAGCAGCCATTTAGGCGGCTCAAACATTGCTAGATAGTTCTTATTCTGCTACTGTTGAAGCCATTTTTACTCATTGGTATGAGACAGTGGATGTTTATCATCAGCTACAAGAGAAAATTTTTGAATGGGCTCAGCTGGGATATGGCATTTATATTTTGTCTACTACAAGTGAGATATTTTATGCAGTTGAAAATGAACTGCACCCCAAAAGTTAGACAAGAAAACTCTAACTTTTGGGGTGTTATTTTTATGAAATTAAGTTATGAAGACAAGGTTCAAATCTATTACTTGCGAAAAAGCGGCGCAACTCTCAAGTCATTATCAAAACAGTTTAACCTCAATCAGTCAGGGATCGAATATCTGATTCGACTGATTGATAGGCATGGAGTAGGCATTATCAAGAGAGGTAAGAAAACTTATTATTCTCCTGAACTAAAGCAAAAAATCCTTTATCGAGTTCTTCTTGAAGGATATTCTCAATTGTCAGTCTCTCTCGATTTTGCCCTTCTTAACAGGGGACTCTCCCAAATTGGCTGGCACAATATAAGAAAAAAACGGCTATACTATTGTTGAGAAACAAAGAGGGAGACCACCAAAGATGGGATGTAAGAAAAAGAAAACTTGGGAAGAAATGACGGAACTAGAGCGACTCCAAGAAGAGAACGAACGTCTTAGAACGGAGAATGTCTATCTAAAAAAGTTGAGGGAGTTACGCTTAAGGGATGAAACCTTACAGCGCGAAAAGACAGAAACAATTAGAGAGATGGTCAAGGGAGGATTCCGATTAAGTTTCTTACTAGCTACCGCTAAACTCTCTCGTGCAACTTACTATTACCAGCTAAAACAGCTGGACAAACCAGACAAGAATCAAGAGTTAAAAGCTGAAATTCAATTGATTTATGATGAGTACAAGGGAAACTATGGTTATCGTCGGATTCATCTTGAACTGAAAAATTGTGGTTTTCATATCAATCACAAGAAAGTTCAGCGATTGATGCAAGTGATGGGACTACAAGCTCGAATTCGCCGTCAACGGAAATATGCTTCTTACAAGGGTGAGATTGGTAAGAAAGCAGAGAATCTCATTCAGCGTCAATTTCAAGCTTCTAAGCCTTACGAAAAAGTGCTATACAGATGTGACTGAATTTGCCTTACCAAACGTCAATGGAAAGCTCTACCTGTCTCCTATTTTAGATGGGTATAATAGTGGAATCATTGCCTTTACCTTGTCACGTTCACCTGACTTGAACCAGGTCAGAACAATGTTAGCCAAGGCTTTTCCTGCTGAAACCTACAAGGGAACCATTCTCCACAGTGACCAAGGCTGGCAGTATCAGCACCAGTCTTATCATCAATTCTTAGAAGCGAAAAGGAATTGTCCCATCTATGTCTCGCAAGGGCAATAGTCCAGACAATGGGATGATGGAGTCCTTCTTTGGCATCCTCAAATCGGAGATGTTCTACGGTTATGAGAAGAGTTATCAATCACTTGATGAGCTGGAGAAAGCTATTGCAACTTATATTGTTTATTACAACAATAAACGGATCAAAACTAAACTAAAAGGACTTAGTCCTGTGCAATACAGAACTAAATCCTTTCACTAATATTTTTTTGTCTAACTTTTTTGGGGCAGTACAAAAATGCAGGTTTATTACCGATGACGAAAGTTTTGACTGGGAAAATCCTTTTCTTACGAAGTAGGGTGTGCAAAAGCCAGATAAAAGCATCTATCAAAAGTTACTAATTCAATATGCATTGCACGCTAATCAATGTGTATTTATAGATGATTTACAGATAAATTTAGATGCTGCTAAAAAGTCTAGGATTTGAAACTATTTTAGCAACATCTGAACAGCAAAATATAATTGCGATAGAGGAATTGTTGAAGAAGAAAGGTTATTTTCATAGAAAGAAATAATCTGGTAAAAATCCGTCTTTACAGATAGGATTTTTTGATATAATGGCTTTTTATGTGAAATAGCAGCAGGAGAGCATGAAGCTCGTCAACAGAACATTAGCTATAAAAAGTAACCTTGGCTGTTTAGGCGAAAATGTTCTGCACGAATCAGGGCTTTCTAAGTGACTATTTCCTCAAATTATTATTTTTACAGGAGGACATTTTTATGTCACGTTATACAGGACCATCTTGGAAACAAGCTCGTCGTTTGGGTCTTTCACTTACAGGTACAGGGAAAAGAATTGGCACGTCGTAACTACGTACCAGGTCAACATGGACCAAACAACCGTAGCAAATTGTCAGAATACGGTTTGCAATTGGCTGAAAAAAACAAAAACTTCGTTTTACTTACGGTGTAGGTGAAAAACAATTCCGTAACTTGTTCGTACAAGCAACTAAAATCAAAGGCGGAATCCTTGGTTTTAACTTCATGCTTCTTTTGGAACGTCGTTTGGATAACGTTGTTTATCGTCTTGGACTTGCAACTACTCGTCGTCAAGCTCGTCAATTCGTAAACCACGGTCATATCCTTGTTGACGGAAAAACGTGTAGATATTCCTAGCTACCGTGTATCTGTTGGTCAAGTGATTTCAGTTCGTGAAAAATCACTTAAAGTACCTGCAATTCTTGAAGCGGTTGAAGCAACTCTTGGACGTCCAGCATTTGTATCATTTGATGCTGAAAAATTAGAAGGTTCATTGACTCGCCTTCCAGAACGCGATGAAATCAACCCAGAAATCAACGAAGCGCTTGTCGTTGAATACTATAACAAACAACTTTAATCGATGGATTATCAGAGGTTGGGAATCTTCCCAGCTTCTTTTTGTTGTAAAGATTACGAAGAAAAGCCCTGGAGAGCTTGTAGGGTGCTACTAGGGCAAGGTATAAGAAATATTCTAATACAGCATTTTTTAAAAGGAAATCTGCCATTTGTTCGGGGCTTTCTTTTTCCTCTAGCAATCACATTTGACAAACTCCAAAAAGGCGTTTGTCAGGTAAACATAGCTGTATTCTTTCTCCACTTGACTTAGTAGTTTACTACTAAAAGCGCTCTTGTAGGTCTTCAGCCAGCATGATTTGGAATTTATGGCGTAAAAATGTTTGGATTTCTTTGGTTCCGTTTTCTGTCAATAGGGCAGAAAGGAGAGATTCACGTGTGAGAAAATCAAAAACTTCTATAATGGCACTGCGCTTATCTTGGGCATACTTCTCAAAAAAATGTATTCTAACTTATGAAAAAAAGTTTTTTTGCTGATAATGCTCAATCATGTCATATTTATCTTTGTAATGTGTGTAAAACTACTGCGACTAATGCCGGCAGTCTTGGTCAACTTGACTGTACTAATCTGGTCGAACGATTCGTGTTCAAAGCAGCTCAACCATTGCATGTTCAATAATCATTTTTTTGTTTTTTGACGTTTGTTACTTTCTACCATTCTACCTTCCTCTTTTTGAACAATTTTATACAACGTGTCTAAAAACCAATTTTTTCTCTTGTGAAAAATTTCAGAAACTGTATAATCTATTATATCAAATATTTAGACAATGTGTATAAAAATATTTCAAAAATTAAAAATTTTTATACAGAGTGTCTAAGATAGAGGAGAAAAAAATGTTCAACGAATGGAAAGCAATTTTTAAAAACCACTCTTCATTATTGTCATGATTGGTGTTTCCTTGATTCCTGCTCTTTATAATGTGATCTTTTTGAGCTCCATGTGAATCCTTTATGGTAAAGTTTCAGAATTGCCAGTAGCGGTTGTGAATAAAGACCAACATGCGACATTTAACAACAACACCTTATCCGTTGGTGATGATATGGTGAAAAGTCTTAAAAAGAATGATGCTTTGGACTTTCATTTTGTATCTGAAGGAAAGGCTAAGAAGGGCTTGGAGAAAGGTGATTATTATATGATTATCACGCTTCCAAGTGATTTATCTCAAAAAGGCTGCTAGTATTCTGGATAATAAACCACAAAAGATGCAGATTGATTATCAAACGTCTAGCGGGCACAGCTTTATTGCCAGCAAGATGAGTGATTCGGCTATGACGCGGCTTCAACAAACTGTCGCTAACAATGTGACAAATACATACACGACGTCTCTCTTCAAGAGTATGAATAGCTTGAGGAAAGGCATGACAACAGCTGCTTCTGGTAGTGGGCAACTCGCTTCTGGCGGTCAACAATTAAAAGACGGTAGTCAAACTTTGACAGATAATTTGAATACTTTATCTAGCTCTAGCATGACGTTTGCAGACGGTGCTAATACATTGACGACAGGTTTGGGAACCTATACGCTTGGGGTGCATCAGCTGTCAGACGGAATTGGTACGCTATCGACACGCCTTTCAGCTTATACGTCAGGTGTCGGTCAATTGGCTTCTGGTTCAGATACGCTTTCAAAAGGTCTGACAGACTATACAAATGCTGTTGGTCAATTGGCTTCTGGTTCAGATACGCTTTCAAAAGGTCTGACAGACTATACAAATGCTGTTGGTCAATTGGCTTCTGGTTCAGATACGCTTTCAAAAGGTCTGACAGACTATACAAATGCTGTTGGTCAATTGGCTGACGGTTCAGGAGAATTATCAGATGGTTTAAATGCGTATGCCAATGGTGTAGCAAATCTTGCAGGCGGTGCGAATCAGTTAAATGCTCAATCGCAAAATTTATTGGCTGGAGTCAATCAATTGACCGCTTCTAATGGAGAAATTCAAAAATTATCAAGCGGTGCGCATCAATTAGCTACGGGTCTGAATACGTTAATGACAACTGTTCAACAATCTGGCATGACTGCTGAACAAGTTCGAGCTACAGGGATTTGCAAGCAGGTTTAACTGCTGCAAAACCGCTCTTTCAACTGGATCAGACTTGTCAGCTGCCAAAGCAAGCATGACGACTGCTTTAAGCGATATGGAAACGACTGCGAACACGCTTGCCAATAGTGCGACGACAGACAAGACTACGATTGCAACTAACGTGGCTGCTACAGCTGCTTATCAAAAGTTAAGTGCTAGTGAGCAGGCAGAAATCAATGCTGCGATTTCGCAAACTCCAAGTCAAACTGCTACGACTGCGGCAAGTCTATTGACAAATATTCAAGCGCTCAAGATGCAAGTGACGAACTTGCCAGAGCAATCTTCTAATCAACAAAGTGTAGCTGTCATCGGACAAGCGAAAGGTGCGCTTTCAGAGCTTCAAACGAGCGCACAACAATCCCAATCAAAAATCCTTGCAGCTTTACAACAATCAACTGCGGGTGCTAATCAAGTAGGAGCAGGTATTGATCAATTGCAAACGAGCTTAGCAGCAGGTGCTGGTCAATTGGCAAAAGGTGTAACCGACTACACCAATGGGGTTGCGCAGATAACAGCAGGAGCTAATACCTTATCTAGTAAGAATGACCAATTGACATCTGGTATGACGAAAATCAGTTCAGGTTCTAAGACCTTGGCTGGTAAGAATAGTCAATTGACATCTGGTATGGCGAAAAATCAGTTCAGGTTCTAAGACCTTGGCTGGTAAGAATAGTCAATTGACATCTGGTATGGCGAAAATCAGTTCAGGTTCTAAGACCTTGGCTGGCAAAAACAGTCAATTGACGTCTGGCATGGCAAAAATCAATTCCGGAGCTAATCAATTGGCGGCTAATAATGGTCAAATTGACGCCGGCTTGGCAAAATTAGCAGATGGAGCTAGTCAATTAGTGAACAACTCTGCGGCTCTTGTTTCTGGAGCAGACAAGCTGTCTGACGGTGCTGCTAAAATAGCAGCCGGTTCTACGAAGCTGGCAGACGGCAGCTCAACTATCACGTCTAATCTGGGAGCACTTGTGTCGGGTGCGGACAGCTTGACAACCGGTTTGACAGATGCCAAAGATCAATTATCCACGGTGACAACCAATAAAGCCAACGCCAAGGGCGCTTGCAAATCCATTGACAACGAAGAAAACAGATAAAGACCACGTTGGTAAAAAAATGGTATCGGGATGGCGCCATACATGATTTCTGTGGCACTCTTTGTAGCAGCAATTTCAACCAATGTCATCTTTAGCACGCTGCCTTCTGGTAAGAAGCCACAGACACGTATGGAATGGCTGAAAGCACGTATTCAAGTAAACGGCATGATTTCTCTCTTAGCAGGTTTGTTGGTGTATGGTGCGGTACACATGATTGGCTTAACCGCCAACCACGAATGGGCAACGCTTGGTATCATTCTTTGACCAGTATGTGCTTCATGGCTGTGGTGACGGCTTTGGTAACGTGGGACACCAAGCTTGGTGCTTTCATTTCCTTGATCTTGTTGTTGCTACAACTCGCCTCTAGTGCGGGTACTTACCCACCGCCATTGACGGATAAGATTTTCCAAGATGTCAATCCTTGGTTGCCAATGAGTTACTCTGTTTTCGGCTTTGCGTCAAACGATTTCGATGACGGGGCAAGTCATGCGACAAGTTGCCTTCATGACAATCGTTCTGCTGCTCTTTGTCGGTCTTGGTTTCTTGGTTTACAATCCAAATAAAAAAGAATTAGTTTAATCTAAAAGCTCTTGTATCTTGAATACAGGAGCTTCTTTAAATCAAACCGAAATGGGCAAGGGCATGTGGAATGCCGTTGTCATCGTTGGAGCGCGTGATGAAAGTGGCTGCTTCCTTGACGGTTGCTTGGCTGTGCCCATTGCAATTGAATAATCCACTCTTTTCAAACATTGATAGGTCATTGAGCCCGTCTCCGAATGCGTAAGTTGGTGCTTCGTCTGCCAGCAAGGTCAGCAGTTGCTGAATCCCAGAGCCTTTTGTTACAACCGTGCGGCGTGATGTCTATCGAGTAGGGGCTGTTACGGAAAAAGTGCAGTTCAGGGATTTCTGTCTGATACTGGGTGTCTTTTTCGGGATCCTCACTAAAAATGAGCAACATCTGACAAGGCTGATTTTGATAAATGGTCGGACCGACTTGGGGCAGGTCTTGATGAAAATAGCGGAAATTCCGCTGAACAGTCAGACTGAGCGCCGTCACACGCATTTCTCCTTGCGAATAAAAAAACCGAGGTCATGCTCATTTTCTTTTGCCAGTTGCAGGAGCTTGAGAATGCTGTTTTGTGCAATTCGTCCTTCAAACAGGAATTGCTTTTCATGGAGGATTTCCATGCCATTTAGCAAGAAAGCGGAATGAATCCCAGCGTCTTCCAGAACCGTCCCCATTTCTCCGCGACCGCGCCCCGTACAGATAATAGGCAGAAAGCCGTTGGCTCGTAGTTGAGCAATGGCTGTTTTGTTGTCTGCTGGGACTTGTCCTTGGCTATCAACCAAGGTGCCGTCAATATCAAAAAATACAAATCCGTTGTAAGTCATTGGCTTCTCTGTCTCCTTTAAGGTGCTGAAGTTCCACGTGAAACATGAGAGAAATGGGAAGTACGATGCTGTTTGACTTCTTCTTTCAAGTTTTTCGAGCAAGGTCGTTTCTTCTGTCAGCTCAAGCAACTGGAGCCCCTTCTGGATAAGGGCATCGTCTCCCTGGCAAATACCCAGGCGAACCTGAGCAAAACCGAGCTTGTCGTATCGTTTGGTTTGTTTGGCGAGCGGTAAGATCATCTCGAGTGATACGCCGGCAATCGTCAAGGCGGTTGTTGAGAAAATAAACGGTGGAAAAGATTGAATAAAAATAGAGGATTGAGTTCCTTTGATGTTTTTATAATCATTATATTTTTCAAGATTGGTGAGAATTTTTTTCGGTAATCTCCCTGAATGGTTTCAATTGGAAAGAAGAAGAGAATAACACCTAACAGACGAAAGTCACTTTCGTACCAGATATCTCGCTTTTTCTAAGGCTGTCCAAATTTGCTCTGCCAATTGTTTTGCTTTATCGCTAAAGTTATGCTCTCGTACTTCCATAATAATATTGATTGTGGAGAGAATATTTTGGATTGGCAAATCATGTTTGACTTTTTAAGATGTTCTTCGCATAGATGAGCAATTTTTAAGTTCTGTATTATTAACAATAGATAAGTGGTTTGACATTTGATTGATAATCACTTGTCTTGTCCGCGGTTTATAGTAATTACAAATATATTCAAATTCCCCAAAGCTCATGTCAATCTGGTGGAGCAGAAATTCCATGGTTTCATAGCTGGGAACGGATTGGTTGCTTTCAAACTTGGAAAGATTGGAGCGAGAAATCCAATCTCCGCAAATCTCTTGCTGGGTGATTCCCTTTGCTTTTCGAATCGTCTTGTAAACTGTGCCAATATCCCAACGCATAGGCGACTCCTTGTGTTAAATATGAAATGTGAAAATAGTGGGCATTTTGTAGAATGCCTTTTTCATAATATTATATCATAAGGATAAATAAAGACAAGGAGATGAAAAATATATGAAAAATTTAGATTTTTTCTCAATACTATCTTTTTATTACTGCAATAATTGGTACATTTCATGGTGGCCACCATTTGGTATATAGTGCTACAATTTAAAAGAAAGGGAGGAGGAAACCAATGTACTATAAGTGTTGATGTAATTAGTATTGTTTTTAAAAAGTATTTGTCTTTTATAAAGAAAGAGGTATATATTATGATTATATAAAATTTTCCTTGTATGTGGTTCTAAAGTATGAAAAGATTTTTGTTATAGTCTCATTATTGTTGCTATTTTCATTTTAGCTAGAATGTTATGGTTTCAAGTAAGTTATGGTAATCCTATGATATGATTTAATCGGAACTTTCTTAATTAGTATTTTAGTTTTTATTGCATCTTACTTAAGTCTAAAGAAGTATGTTGATTGAAAGAGTTAGAAAAAGAACTTTTTCAGAAAGTTTTCCTATAATTTCCCATTCATGTTATACTAAATGAGATGATTTTTCTGGATTTCGTTGGCTGATGAGGTGAGGCGAGACAATTTTTATTTCGTCTCGCGGAGCTGACAAGGCAAACTGATTGTCGTTCACTCCGTCCGCCCGGCGGACGAGATAAACTTCTTTTGATTCATGCTGTCCGCCGAGCGGACGGAGTAAACCAAAAGTAGGAAACTTTCCGCTGGGCGGACGAAGCAAACGGAAAGTAGTTGAGGTTATCCGCCGCTGACGGAAAAAGGAGAAGTCATTGAAACGGTCGCTTTAGTGACAAGTAAAAAAGGAAAGAAGGAATTTATGAAGCAAGAAAAGCTCATTGGACTTAAAATTAGTAATCTCCGTCATGCGGAATTCACGCAGTTTATCACTCGTTTTTTAGACGATGTGGAGAAAGAAGCGCTCGACTTTAAAAATGAGGATGTCATTACCGCTCTCGTCAAGAAGATAAAAGCAGCCTTGCCTGCTTATCGCTCTCTCGGTCAGATTCGGGCGAGTGAAAAATCAGCTTCGATTAGTGCGGCTGACGAATTGCGCGACGCTGATTTTGCAAGCTCTTCGCGATGCACTGAAACCTTATCGGGCAGCCAAGCGGGAAGAGGAAAAGGCGGCTTATGCCAGCTTGAAACGCTTGTTTGACCAATACAAAGACGCTCATCAGAAGCATTACGAGGAAGAAACAGCCCTCATTGTCAGCTTACTGGACAAGCTAAAAACAGCCCCATATAAGGAGCAAGTGGGGACTTTAGCGCTTGGGAAATTCGTTGAAAATCTGACCGAAAAGCCACTCGGCTTTTGAACAACTTTTGCTTCTCGCTCCCAAGAGAAATTGCAAAAAGTGAGCTATGATGTCAAGCGATTACGCAAAGAAGTGGTGACGCCTTACCAACAGTTGGCGGACTATGTGGTGATTTTGCACCAAGTCAAAGACGATAGCTTTTATGCGACCTTCCTTTCCGTGCTCAATAACAGCGCAAACACTATGTGGATATCCTTGCCCGTCGCAAAGGGCAAGGATCCTAAAAGCAGAAGCAGGAAAAGAGCAGAAATCAACTCAACATTTCTCCTTCATCTTACTTGAAGTTTGTCTGTCAGAGTGGTAGGATAAAGACGAAGAAGAACGAGCAGAAAAATAGAAAGTGTGATGGGATGCTAAGATTTTCATTTTAATAACGAATTTTGGTTTCGGTGGCGGTTTTATCTGTTGAGCATGATGATATTCGTTTCCTTGGTTGTTGAGCCTTATGCGAAATTAGACGTGTACAATGTGATTTATTTTGCTGTGTTGGGAACATTTTTGCTTTTGCAGATCTTTGTGCCAGAGTGTTCGCATAAGCGGTCCTATCCAGTAGGCAGCTATCATTTTAACTGGGAATTTTATAATGACATTTCTTTTGTATCTGATGTTTTATTTTTTTCGCGTTCCCTCTACTCTGATCCGAGAAGCAGCCATGATGTGTTGTACTGGATTTTTCTGGTAGCAGCTATTCTGATTATTTTCAGTTTTCTTATCAAAAAGAAAAGAAGAGAAGAGTGAAGAATAAGATTGCGCTAGCTTCGTTTTCTATTTCATTCTACAGACATCTATTAAACACCTCCAGAAAATGGGGGTGTTTTGTTTCTTCAAGTTTTCTTTAGCTTTCTTTTTAAGGATTCTGCCCGTAAACTACATAGATAAAGAACGACAAAGGAGAGCAACTCATGGCTAAAAACATTTAAAGATAAATTTCAACGGATAGAAACCAAGTATGTCATCTCAAAGGAAACGTTGGCAGATTTGCTACAGGAGTTTGAAGCGTATATGGCAGAAGATGAGCACGCCTATTCTACGATTGGCAACCTCTACTATGATACGCCGACCTATCAGATGATTCGGGAGTCTTTGGAAGCCTTTATTTCAAGGAGAAAGTGCGCGTGCGGACTTATGATGCCGAGCCACAAGCGGATAGTCAAGTTTTTGGAAATCAAGAAAAAGTGTGTAAGGTTGTGTATAAACGTCGAATTTCGACTGAGTTGTTGACAGCAGAGCAATACCTCGCGGGGAATGCCAGCTTGAGGATTCGCAGATTAAACAGGAAATCGAATGGATTTGTGAGCGTTACGGGTGGCGTGCAGCCCATGATGTATATCTACTACAACCGCTACTCTAAAAAGGCTTAGAAAACTCCAATGTGCGGATTACCATTGACTATGATGTGGCTTATCGGACGAAAAATTTGAGTTTACTGGCAGGAAAAGACGGCAAGAACCTTCTTCCTGACAACCATGTCATCATGGAAATCAAGGTGCTGGGGGCGTATCCGCTCTGGTTGGTAGAGATTCTGGACCGCCACCACGTTTTTTTCCAAAGTCTTTTCTCAAAATACGGGGTTGCCTACAAGAAAACAACAGACTATAAAGGAGTAATCGGACATGTTCGATCAGTTGTTTAATGATCGTTTTTACAGGAAACAACAATCAATCCAGCCAGTATGTTTGGTGCGATTGGTGTTGCCTTAGTGCTGGGGCTGATATTAGCCAAGGTCTATCAGTACAAAACCATTTACAGCAAGTCATTTATGATGACCTTGGTTATGCTGCCGACTTTGATTGCCATTGTCATTTTCTTAGTTAATGGTAGTCTGGGGGCAGGAGTTGCGGTTATGGGAGCTTTCAGCTTGATTCGCTTTCGTTCAGCACCGGGTGGTGCTAAGGAAATTGCTGGCGATTTTTCCTTGCGATGACGATTGGGATTGCTGTCGGTATGGGCTATCTTGTCTTTGCCAGCGTCTTTACAATGATTATGTCAGTAGTTATGTTGTTACTGGAAACGGTGAATTTCGGGCAGATGAAACATTCCATGCGCCAAGTGACCGTTGTCATTCCAGAAAGTTTGGACTATGAGACGGTCTTTGATGACATCTTTCAAAAGGCGACCAACTATGTTGAACTAGCAAATGTCAAAACCCTCTGATATGGGAAGTTTGTTCAAGATTAAGTATATTGTCCAATTAAATGGTACGATGACAGAGAAAGAATTGGTAGACGCTTTGCGGACGCGAAATGGGAATTTAGAGATTGCCATTAGCCGCTATGTCACAAAAGAAAATGAACTGTAAAAGGAGGACAGCCATGAGAAAAATCAACCTCAAAACGAAAAACAGTTCAAACGTTTGATTCTGCTTGTCCTATTGACAGTTGCTTTGGGAGCATGTGGTGCGAAAAAAACGGTAGTTCAACCAGTACCAATTCCTCTAGCACCAGTAAGGTAACGACCGTTAAACTGTCCAATTATTTTACTAAGCGTGACCAAGATGCTTCTTATGATGAATCAAAAGCAACTAAGATTAGTCTGAGCGGTTCATCTGCTAAGGCTTCTGGTTCTGGTGCAGAAGTGTCGGGATCTACGGTGACAATTACTAAAGCTGGGACATATATCTTGTCTGGTTCAAGTGAAAACGTTCAAATCATTGTGAAAGTTAAGAAAAGATAAAGGTTCAGCTCGTGCTGAACGGGGTCACGATGATCTGGAACAGATGCTGCAAATTGTCGTAGAAAAATGCAGATAAGACTTTTATCACTCTTGCAAAAGATAGCAAGAACACTATTTCGGATTCTGCCCATCACAAGAATACAGACTATGACGCTGCGATTTACAGCAAGGACGATCTCACTTTCAACGGTTCTGGTAGTCTGACGGTCGAAGGAAATTATGGCAATGCTATTGAATCCAATGATGATTTGCGCATTACAGGCGGAACCTACACAATCAAAGGCTATAAAAACGCCCTTTCAGCGAATGACGCAATCAATATCAAAGATGCGACAATGAATTTGACCGCAACGGAAGACGCCATTCACGCGGACAATGATGAAGACACATCGCTAGGCAATTTCTATATCCAGTCTGGAAAGATTACCATTAACGGTGGAGATGACGGTATTCACGCTTCTAATACTGCTCTTATTGACGGCGGTACGATTAAGGTGGAAAAGAGTGAAGAAGCGCTAGAAGGCAAGACCGTAACCATTAACGGTGGAGATTTAGACCTGACAGCAAATGACGATGGTATCAATGCCGCAGATGGTAGTAGCAGCGAGAGCGCTCGGGACAAGCAACCGCTGGTGTCAGTCTGACCATCACAGGTGGCAAGGTCAAGGTTAATGCCCTAAGGTGACGGCTTGGATTCCAACGGAGATTTGACCATTTCAGGTGGTGAAGTCTATGTGGACGGACCGACAAATGGTGGCAATGGCGCTCTTGACTATGACGGTAATGGCACCATTACCGGTGGAACCGTTGTAATGGTCGGTAGCAATGGCATGGCAATGGGCTTTGGATCAAATTCAAACAAGCTTCCATCCTTGCGAATGTATCAGGTAGTGCTGGAGACAAAGTGACGATTATCGATTCGTCAGGCAAAGAAATCCTCAGCTATACCGCTGCTAAAAATTTCCAATCCGTTCTTGCTAGCTCAGCTGCTATCAAAGACGGCGAAAGCTACACCATTACAGTCAATGGACAATCCACGACCGCAACAGCTAGCCTGACCACACAAAATGGAAACGGCATGGGCGGAGGTCCTGGTGGACGGTGATGATAGACAAAAAGAGGCTAGGGGAACCCAACCTCTTTCGTTTGACTTTCACAATAAAACCAATCATGATTTAAGAATAACACTAACGAACTGCTTAAACAATTCCCTTCCTTGGCCTTCAATATAGCACAATAGCAAAAACAAGTCTATTTTTGAAGGAAAATATATGCTATAATAAAATTAGTGATATTAAAAACTAGAGTTTCTTGCTCTAGCTTTTTATGTTACTAGTTCTTCAAAATATCTCCTATTTCTGTCAAATTATCAACAGTCCAATCTGGTGTTTCTGCTGGATTCGTTATGTGGTTCAAGTAGCTAAATCCCTGTCGGGTCCAAATGGTTTGCATTCCAAGTTGTTTAGCCGGAAGAATATCATTGTCCAAACGATCGCCAATCATCACAGCGTGTTCAGCCAAACAGTTCGCTTGTTGGAAAGTTAACTCAAAAATAGCGAAATCGGGTTTTGCCAAGCCAACATCGGCAGAGGAAATCACCAGATCGATCCAAGAATCAATACCAAATGTTCTCAATCTTGCTTGCAAGTTCGGTAACTGGTTGGCAATAATCCCAATCTTGTAGTGTTGGTGGAGAGTTTTTCAGCACTTGCTTGCAGTCAGGATACAGCACCTCTAAATCAGACCTCCAAGACGGACGCTTCAGACCATAATCGTTCAGAACCTCCGGCTCGCCCTTTTTGTTTTTCTTTAAAATAGTGAATCATGGTTTGATAAAATGCTGCATAAGAAATGTGAGTATCCGCACAGCTGCTCAATCCGATCTTGCTAGGCTTTTTCTTCGTTTACCAAAGTTGAGCCAATATCAAAGAATAACCAATGAATCTGTTTCATGCGAAACCTCTAATAAAGATTGATGTCTCCGCTGACAACTTGGATAGTAAGAGAATCTGTAGAAGCCGTTGCTTGGTGGTGGATTGTGTTGCCAATGATTTGGTGGCTCGGCTGGAGCTGGTCAGAAATAGAAATGTCTCCGTGCACCGTTTCGAGATCATAGCTGAAATCATGGTGCAGCAGATGAAGTGAAATATCTCCGCTAGTTGTTTGAATGAAAGTCTTACCAGCAATTTCTAAAGAATGCGTATCGAAAATCCCCTGACACAAGAGACAGCTTACAATCCGTCAATTTGACATGCGCTAGATGAATATCGCCACTGATAAGGGTAACATTGGTTTGTTGCAAATGGCAATGCCGCATAGTCAGATCGCCACTTGAAAGCTCAATCGTTCCTTTTTGTGTTTGAAGATGAGATACAGCTACATCACCAGAAGTTGCTTGAAGTGAGAATGATTGAAGAATCTTGCCATTCGGGATTTGAATGCAGATGGGATGATTATCAAAACCGTTTTTCATGACATTAATAATCCAGTCCAAACCACTATAATGCGTGTTGCCTTTTTCTGTAATGTGCCACTTCTCGTTTTGAACAGTAGAAATGATTTGATTGTTGCCTTTTCCATTATAGTATTTGATGTGGAAAAATCATCAGGTGAAGGCTCAATCAGAATATCTTGCGTGGTGACATCAATATGCAATTCAGAGATTGTTGCATAGTCTTCAAAGATATAAGCATTGTCGGTATATGATTGGTGATTGTGTGCAGATGACTGGTGTTGAGGACGAGTTGACGTTTCTTCTGCTTGATTTGATGAAAGTGAGCGAATAATCTCTTCTGCTGCGTCTTTGGAATCTCCCAACTCCTCAATGACTTGTGCTTCATTTTCAGGTCCGGCTTCTTCAAAGTATTCCGTAAAATAATCCATTGCTTCTTTATAATCTGCTTCTGGCAATGTTTTCAAGTATTTCTCTAGTGCGGCTAAATAGTCAGTTTTTGTCATGGCGAATGCTCCCTTCTATGATACCGTTGACTGTCGCTGTATATAACTCCCACTCCCTTTTAAGGATGTTTAACTGCTTTCGTCCCTCTGGAGTAAGGGAATAATACTTCCGTTTTCGACCTTGATATTCTTGTGAATAAGTCGTTAAATAACGATTTTTCTAACTTTTTCAAAAGAGGATATAAGGTTGATTCCTTGATGTTGGCAATCAATTTAATCGTTTGGCTAATCTCATAGCCATAGGAATCTTCACTTTCCAAAAATCGCTAGAATGAGAAATTCAATCAGGGTAGAAGATGTTGGAAAATACATGAGTCACCTCCCTATGTATAATATTTTTATATATAATTTTTTTCTATACATAGTATAGTGCTTTTCACTTTTCAGAAGTCAAGAAAATATATAAAATTTTTATATATTTTTTAAAATGTAAGTCTAAAACCATTTTCTTTTCTAGTTTTTGAGACAGTACATCTGTGATTTCTCTAGGGTTTGTTGTAAATAAACCTTAATTCTAGCTTAATTCATTAATTAAAGAATGTTTTGTATTGAAAATTGCGCTAGAAAATGGTAAAATATACTAAGTCTATCTTAGAAGTAAGACAAAAGTGATGAATATAATGAAAAACATAAAATAATTTTTAAATTTTTTTGGGCAGACGCTGCTTTATTTTTGTGATATTTTCTAGCGTTGCTTTATTTTTTAATTATCTTGGTCAAGGCCAAGGTGGTTTTATCTACAATGAATTTTTAGGAGCAGATTGTGACCAATTCAGTAATTAATGATATGATTGAAACGATTGAGTATTTTGCTCAGTCTCAACCAGATTTTCCAGTTTACAATGTCCTCGGAGAAGTTCATACTTATCATGATTTGAAAGTGGACTCAGATTCCCTGCTGCAAAGATTGATAGCCTTGCGCTTTCTGAGAAATCACCAGTGGTGGTGTTTGGTGGGCAAGAATACGACATGTTGGCGACTTTTGTAGCCTTAACGAAGTCAGGTCATGCCTATATCCCTATTGATAGTCATTCAGCTCTGGAGCGCGTGACAGCGATTGTGGAAGTGGCACAACCTAGTCTCATCATTGCGATCAATGAATTTCCACTGAAAGATAAATCGATACCAATTCTTGATTTAGCAACAGTTCAAGCAGCTTTTGCAGAAAAAAAGCCTTACCAGCTTACACATTCTGTTAAAGGGAATGATAATTACTATATCATCTTCACTTCAGGAACGACTGAAAGCCAAAGGGTGTGCAAATCTCGCACGATAATTTGCTCAGTTTTACCAACTGGATGATTACAAATAAGGAATTTGCGACTCCAGCTCGTCCGCAAATGTTGGCGCAGCCACCTTATTCTTTTGACTTATCGGTTATGTATTGGGCGCCAACTTTGGCACTTGGAGGGACACTTTTTGCGGTTCCGTCTGCCATTACGCAAGATTTCAAGCAGCTGTTTGAGACTATTTTGAACTTGCCAATCGCTATTTGGACCTCAACACCATCTTTTGCAGATATGGCGATGCTGTCTGAGGATTTCAATGCTGAAAAAGCCAGGCATTACGCATTTCTACTTTGACGGAGAAGAATTAACGGTTAAAACGGCTCAAAAATTGCGTGACCGTTTTCCAAATGCACGTATTATCAATGCTTACGGCCCGACAGAAGCAACTGTGGCTCTATCTGCCGTTGCTATAACAGATGATATGCTAGCAAATATGAAACGCTTGCCGATTAGCTATACCAAAGCGGATTCTCCGACTTTTGTGATTGATGAAGGCGGAAACAAATTGCCAAACGGTGAGCAAGGAGAAATCATTATATCTGGACCAGCTGTATCAAAAGGCTATATGAATAATCCAGAGAAAACAGCTGAAGCATTTTTTGAGTTTGAAGGGTTACCAGCCTATCATACAGGTGATGTTGGTACTATGACAGATGAAGGTTTACTGCTTTATGGCGGTCGTATGGATTTCCAAATCAAGTTCAACGGTTTTTCGTATTGAATTAGAAGATGTTTCCCAAAAACCTGAACAAGTCTCAATATGTGGACTCAGCTGTGGCTGTACCGCGTTACAATAAAGATCATAAAGTACAAAAACCTTCTAGCCTATGTCATCCTGAAGGATGGGGTTAAGGAACAATTTGAGCGTGAGATTGACATCACCAAAGCTATCAAAGAAGATTTGCAAGATATTATGATGTCTTATATGATGCCTTCCAAATTCCTTTATCGGGATTCCTTGCCATTGACACCAAATGGTAAGATTGATATTAAAGGTTTGATTAGCGAGGTCAACAACCGATGATGGATTTCATAAGACAGCTTCCTCACTTGGAACCGTACGAGGGATCCGCAGTATTTTGTTTATATCATTTTAGCCATTTTGCCAATCTTTGTTGGTTTTATTCTTCAAAAAGATTTCCCATTTACGAAGCTCTGGTCAGCTTTGCTTTTATCATTTTTATGCTGACTGGACCAAAGTTAACGCAAATTTATGCGCTACTGTTTTACGTTATTTGGCAGATGATTTGGGTTTGGTCTTATAAAATTTATCGAAAAACGGGAGATAGCAAATGGATTTTCTATTTGCACATTGCTTTGTCTATCCTACCGCTTTTCTTTGTAAAGGTAACGCCAGCTATTTATGGTCATCAATCACTCTTGGGCTTTTTAGGAATTTCCTACTTAACTTTCCGTTCAGTAGGAATGATTATTGAGCTGCGGGATGGTGTTCTAAAAGACTTTAGCTTATGGGAATTTCTACGTTTCATGCTCTTTTATGCCAACTTTTTCAAGTGGGCCGATTGATCGTTTTAAGCGGTTCAATCAAGATTATGAAAATATCCCTGAGCGTGATGAACTGCTAGATATGTTGGAGCAATCCGTTCAATACATAATGCTTGGTTTCTTATACAAGTTTATTCTGGCACATATTTTAGGCTCAATGATTTTGCCTCCTCTCAAGCAATATGCAGTGCAAATGGGTGGTATCTTCAACCTGCCAACTCTAGGAGTGATGTATGTATTTGGATTGGATTTATTTTTTGACTTTGCGGGTTATTCCATGTTTGCCCTCGCTATTTCTAATCTAATGGGAATTAAAAGTCCGATTAACTTTAATAAACCTTTCGTTTCGCGCGATTTGAAAGAGTTTTGGAATCGTTGGCACATGAGTCTGTCTTTTTGGTTCCGTGACTTTGTATTTATGCGGTTGGTCACAGTACTTATCCGAAATAAAGTATTTAAAAATCGGAACACAACTTCAAGTGTAGCTTATATCATCAACATGCTAGTCATGGGCTTTTGGCACGGGGTTACTTGGTATTACATTGCTTATGGACTTTTTCATGGTCTAGGACTCGTTATCAATGATGCTTGGGTGCGAAAGAAGAAGACCGTCAATAAAGAGCGAAAAAAGAAGAATTTGCCACCATTCTCAGATAACAAGTGGACACAAGCAGTGGGGATGTTTATCACCTTTAATGTTGTAATGTTTTCATTCTTAATCTTCTCAGGATTTTTGAATGACTTATGGTTTAAAAAATAAAAAAGGAGTTCTCTAATGGACGTAAAAGCAGAAGTATTAGAAATTATTGATGATTTGATTTATGGAAGATGTATCAGACATGATGGACGAAGATTTGTTTGATGCAGGAGTTCTGGACAGTATGGGAACGGTTGAATTGATTGTTGAATTGGAAAACCGTTTTGACATTCATGTTCCCGTCTCAGAATTTGGTCGTGATGATTGGAATACTGCTAATAAAATTATTGAAGGCGTAACGGAGCTGCGCAATGCTTAAACGATTGTGGCTCATTTTAGCCCAGTTTTCTGCGCTCTTTTGATGGTGGTGGCTTTACTATTTTTCTACCCAACCAAGCAACAACGTGATTACCAAGCTGAAAAGCGCTCAGCTGTTACTTTGACGGTGGGAAGTTTCAAGGGAAGAACGCAAAAAGTACGTGTTTTTGACAGATAAGAAGCACCGCTTTGTTCCTTACTTTGGTTCAAGTGAATGGCTGCGCTTTGACAGCATGCATCCTGCGGTTTTGTCGGAAAAATATAAGCGTAATTATCGTCCGTATTTTTTAGGACAACGAGGAGCCGCATCTCTTACGCAATATTTTGGCATGCAGCAAATGCTTCCGCAGTTAAAAAAATAAGCCAGCTGTCTATGTTGTCTCTCCTCAATGGTTTACTAAAAAAAGGCTACAGTCCAGCAGTTTCAACAATATTTTAATAGTGATCAATTGACTAGTTTCTTGCACCAGCAAGAAGGAGACATTGATGCTCAATATGCGGCGAAGCGTCTCTACAACTGTATCCGACAGTGGCTATGAAAGACAATGTATAGCTAATCATCAGAAACTGTCAAACTTTGACAAACAGTACATCCGTCTTATCAGCCGTTTAAATAAACGTGAGGATGCCCTTTTTCAGTTCTCTTTTACCGAACGTAATGAGAATTATGAAAAATTGGTACAGCCTCAAATTAAGCGTTTGCCAGATAAATTTTCTTATCAGGATTTGGAAGAATTTTGCGACAAAAAGATGCTCAAAGAAACACGACTATAATGATTTAGGAATTGATAATAAATTTTATAAGCATCGCTTGCAGGAAACGTATTAAAAAGTTTAAAGGAAAGCAAGCAAAAGTTTTTCTTATACCAAATCTCCTGAGTATAACGATTTACAACTTGTTTTGAAGCAATTTGCCAAGTCAAAAACGAATCAATCTTTGTTATTCCCCTGTCAATGCAAAAGTGGATGGCCTATACTGGTTTGAGTCAAGAAAAGTACCAACAAGCGGTGAAGAAAAATTCGTTATCAGTTGGAAATGCCAGGTTTTACCAATATTGCAGACTTTTTCAAACGATGGTGGGAAACCTTATTTTATGCAGGACACCATTCACATGGGCTGGCTTAGCTGGTTGGCGTTTGATAAGGCTGTCAATCCTTTTATTTCCAATCCCTAAAGCCTGCTCCGACTTACCGGATGAATGATCGATTCTTCAGCAAAGAATGGGCAAATTATGACGGAGCAATTGAGAATTTTAAATAAGAAAAGAAAAACACGAACACAAATTAACTAGTTGGTTGCTAGTTTGCTTGTCCGTGTATATGAGGAACTAGAAATTTTATGAATCTGTCAGCTTTTTCTATTGTATTTTTGGAAAGATAGCTGTTAATCTAAAACATATTGCTCTATTGTGAGCGACACCATGATTATTATTGGTGTGGGTAACGGCTGCAGCTTGCTCTTTGACTGCTTTAGGAGCATTTCCCATAGCCACTCCTAATCCGGCTAATTTCAGCATGGGGAGGTCGTTGAAATTATCACCAATTGCCATGACTTGCTGGAGAGGAATTTGGTAAAAATGAGCAATCTCTTGAAGAGCATTTTTCCTTAGAAACCTGTTTAGCTGTAACTTCTAGATAATTCTCTTTGGAAAGATAAAAGGCTGTTTGAGGAAGGCTATGTTTTGCAGATGGTCTTGAAGTTTCTGAATGTCAGCGGGTTCACCAATCAAAAGAAGCTTGTGAACAGAAACTTGCTTTTGCAGGACAAATGCCAGATCTTGAATGGTCGGTATTTCACCTGTAATATCTGCTTCTTCCTGAACCCATTTGTCAATCTGTTCAGCAAACCAATCCTTTCCTGAATAGAGATTAATAGCTACAGCTGGAAACTTCTCTTGGACGAGCTCTAGCAAATACTGAACTTCTTTTTATCCAAACCGTGTTCCATTAAAAACATCATAATTCTGGGAATTTCCTTTGATGACAAGAGCGCCATTGTAGCAAAGCCAATGGATTGTCAATGAGACCAGTTGCTGTGCGATTGGTTCCATGCCAAGTGGTGAACGCGCAGATGCCAACACAAAGGGATTCCTTTTTCCTGCAAAGAGGAAGCTGTGTTTTTAGCTGATAATCAACTTGGTGTTGGTCATTTAAAATGGTACCGTCAATATCGCTTATGACAAGGCGGATAGGTCGTTTTGTTCATAAAATTTCTTCCTTATAGCATGATATCATTGTGGGGTGATAATCAGAATGTTCATTTTTCTTCTTTGTTATTTTTAACACAAAAGAATTTTTGAAAGCGGTTTAGCTGTTTTCTATTCAGACAAATTTAAGCAAAACAAAGGTATATTTTAACTAATCCTAAAAACTTTTTCATCATAATCTCTAAACAAAAAGCAGTCTTTCTCGATTGCTTTTTGTATGAATCATGTTATAATGAAATCATGTTATCAAAAAGAATTTAAACACATCATGCAGACAGATACAGTCGCAACAGCTAAGTCCTTGTTAGGTATGCAATTGTGCTTTAGACGGACAAAGTGTTGGGACGAATTGTTGAGACAGAAGCCTATTTTGGGAGCTAAAGATAGTGCTTGCCATAGTGCATAGTAAACGCAGTCCGAAAAATGAATCTATGTATTTATCAGCAGGGCATTGGTATGTCTATCAGATTTACGGTCATCAGATGCTGAATTTGAAATGACGAGGGCTGAAAAATATAGCAGAAGCCGTCTTGATTCGGGCCTTGGAATTACCAGATGGTACCTTACTAGCTAATGGTCCGGGAAATTAACCAAATTTGTAGGGATTAGTAAAAGCTTTTGATGGTCAGGTTTGACCACTTCGAGATTACATTGGTGAAAAATGCTGTCCCGCTCAAATTGGCTCGCGCTCTCGAATTGGCGTGACTTGCACAGATGAATGGCGAGCTGCGCCTCTAGGGCTTTTATGTTATGGGCAATCGGCACGTTTCTAAAATTTCGAAGGTAGGTTTGTGCCAGATGCTAAGACATGGAAAAATAGATAATTAAAAACAGAGTGGAGAAAAGAACCCAACAACTGAAAAAGGTTCACTCTCCATTCTGTTTTTGATTTTTATAAAATTTTTATCAGATTTTTCTACATAAAAAGAGGGCAATAATCATAATGATTTATAAGAATGAGCAAGACACATACAGCAGGTAGCCAAGAATGGAAGAAATCGGCACTATAACTAAATAGAGCTGGTCCAAAAAGCAGCTAGTAAATAACCACCTGTTTGTGCTAAGCCAGATAGCTGAGCAGTTTGTTTCAGGGCTACTCGTTTTTGTTGAAAAAGTAACCATAAGATATGGGAAAAAGAGCACTCGCAGCTGACCCAATGAAAAATATTTGCAATGAGCCAATAAAAGAAATCATTCGTTTGAATTAGAGCATGCTAATACCAAGGACACCCGCAGCAGATAATTGCTAACATTATCATACGATGACGAGGAGACAGCCGTATTGTCAAGCTAGAATGGTCATTGAAAAATGGCAGACTAATCAGATTAAAAACAGAAGCTAAAAATCCAGCAGAAGCATTTGAAATGCTAGCTTGCGTTGCCATAGTTAGTAGCCAGGTTAGACAAGTATAAAAAGCAATGATTGCAAGCCACCAAAAATAATAATAGCCCAAACTTTTTTTATTTTTCCAGATAGAGCTACCTTGTTGCTCTTTATTTTTGTTCACTAAGAAATGGTTATAAGATGTATTTGGTAGCCAAATCAAAAATGCTAAAAGACAAACCATTGTCAAAAAAAGGACAAGACCTTGCCATGAAGTTGCTTTTTGTTATCGGCACTGCAATAGAAGAAGCAATAGCGGTTGATAAACCCCATAGAGGTTACATACATGGTTGTCAAGAGCCCAATTCGATGGGGTTGATTGGCTTGGATGACGCTTGGAGTAATACGTTAAGCCACTGCAATGGAAGCTCCAATAAGAATGGTTCCCATATAAAGGAGTGGTAGATTAAAAATCCGAATGAAGGATCCAATGGTAGCAGAGCAAGGACGAGGTAAAAAGCCGTTCGAGCCCAATTTTGCTCGCTAAACGCGCCGAAAATGAAGAGCAGAGAGCAAACATGATTAAGGGCAGACTGGTCAAAAGACCGAGGGAATTAACTGAAACATGAAGCCCGTTTGCAATGTCTGTTAAGACAGTTGGAAGCGTTGTAAAGGGACGTCCGCAAAGCGACACCCATCATGATAATTCCTGGTAATAAAAGATAGAATGTTGTTTTCATAAATTCTCCTAGAAGGGTTCTTAAAAAATTATACCATAGAGATAACCAAAATTATAGCCCTATATTAGTGCATTAGCTCAAGATAGTAGGCTGTAATAGTGGCTTCATCGATTTTATTTCGTTGTCCCAACCACCAAGTAACCGTTTCGATAAAAGTTGTCGTGACATAGTTTTTTTAAAAATTGTTCTGGTAAATCAGACTTTTGTATCAATAGCTTTTTCGCGAATGAGAGGAAAAAGATAATACTCTAGTTCTAATTTTAAAACGATTGATAAAATAAATATTTTTAGACAATAATAAAGTAGCTATTTTATCTTGGTTTTTCCTGAAATGGTAAAAATATGAGCTGTTGCGTCAAAAAGTTCGCTTGCTTGGTAGCGCTCAACAAATGTATGTTGGAACAAATCTTGGCACATTTCTTCAAAGTAGTGCTTCTTTTTGTCTCAAAATGAGCATAGAAAAGTCAGACCGACCGACATCTGCAAGGTCAATGATTTCTTGAACTGTGAGGGACTCATAGCTTTTTGATTCAAAAGTGAGAAAAAGCCTGATAAATGGCTGCGCGTGATTTTAACTCGTCTATCCATCGTTTCCGAACAAATTTCCTTCAATGTACACTATCAAACGAAGCATTAGATTTGTTTCTTGTTTCCTCCGTTAAAATAGTAGATAATATAATTGAACAAAAGTGATTTTGTTTTGAATACATTATACAATAAATAAAATCAAATCTCAATGTGCGATTAGAAGGAGGCAATAATGAAATCAAGTAAAAATGTCTGGATTGCATTTCTGTTAAATTTTTCTTTTGCAATTATTGAATTTACCTTTGGTGTTCTTTTTAATTCTAGTGCTGTGCTAGCAGATGCGGTGCATGATACGGTGATGCCTTAGCGATTGGCTTGTCGGCGTTTTTGAAAAAAATTTCAATAGACGAGGTGATAGAAACTATACATTAGGCTATAAACGGTATAGTTTATTGGGAGCTATGTTGACCTCCACCATTTTGATAGTGGGCTCTATTCTCATTTTGGTTGAAAATGTTCCAAGCTATTTGCACCTGAACGGGTAAATTACGACGGTATGCTTATCTTGGGAATTTTGCAATTGTAATCAACTTTTGCAGCCAGCAGTGGTGGTTAGTCATGGACATACGCACAACGAATCCATTCTGAGTCTGCATTTCTTAGAAGATATTTTAGGCTGGTTGGCTGTGATCTTTGTATCCTTTATTCTTCGTTTTACAAACTGGTATTTCCTTGACCCATTGCTTTCACTCATCATTTCAACCTTTATCTTGAGTAAAGCACTACCAAAGTTTTGGGAAAATGTTCAAATCTTTCTTGATCACGTACCGAGCGATGTAAATCTGAATGACCTTTATGCAGAAATTCAAACAATCGAGAATATCCAAACAGTCATTCAGCTAAATGTTTGGACAACCGATGGACTAGAAAAAATTTGCGATGATTCATATTTGCATGAAACATCCCGAACAACAAGCAGAAACTCAGCAGCTCATTCGCCAACATCTCAAAATGTATGGAATTACAAAAGTAACCATTCAGACAGACGAAAGTTTAGATGAGCACGAAGAATGCTGTATTGGCGAGCAACAGTGAGGGAGTAAAGAGTTTAAGACAGATGTTTTTAAACTCTTTATTTCTATGTTTTCTTTTTAATGATTGTTGAAAATCTTTTATAAATTCTTGTGATTCCTGAAAAATATAGATTTGTGTTATTTTAGGATATAAGGAAGAATTGTTAGAATGTATTAAAGAAGGACAAATCTTTGATATAATAAGCTTATCAAAAAGTATAGGAAATGATTAACATGAAATATATCATCTTTTACAATTATGTCAACTTTTGATGTTAAGTGTCTCTCGATTACTTCTAGCACATATTTCACAATCAAATCTATTTTTAATAGCCCCTATACAGTGGGTAAAATCCTATGCAAGAATATTCAAATTTTGTGATGAACTATTAGCGACATCTACATTTCTATTTAGTAGCTACATCATTTTTCATTTTGCACAGTAGTAGAGAAGAAAATTATTTTATTATTTCGATTATTATTGTTAGTTTAATTTATTGTATTATAGCTTGGGTTGGCATTGTGTTAATCATTTGGAATATTGTTTATCCCGTTAATGGCGTTGTTCCTCTTAGAAAATCAGAACTATCCACAGCTACATTACAAATTTATTCACGATTACATTTATCAGATTTAGCTTTGGGAATACTAACGATTTCTTTTATCTTGCTTAAGTCTAAATTTATATGTCAAATTAGGCGGTTATGTTGTTGGAATAATGCTGATGTTGTTTACTTACTACAGTAAGCGAGTGAACTATAACGCATACCTTTTTACAGTCATAGTTTGGAATATATGGATAATTGTGTTTTAAATAATTAATCAATAGAACATTAATTTATAAGGAAACGAAAGCTTTATTTTTGGAAAAAAATGAAAAACTTATCTGACTAATATCTAATCAGCTAAAAATTAGTTAAAATACTATTTTTTAAAATAAAAAGCCTTTGAAACATTTGATATGTACCCTCTTTACTGGACACCCAGTAAGGAGGGTATTTTCATGCGTTACAGTCATGAGTATAAGTTAGAGTGTATTGAGCTATAGAAAAAGGAATATGGCCTGAAACACTCAGAAAGAATAAAAACATCAAATTTTTCATCTAATGGTTCGATACTGGGTTCGTATCGAAGAACAAAATGGACCAGATGCATTAAAGCACTTAGGTAATAACAAAGTGTGGACCCTGAAGCGAAATATGAATTAGTTGCTAAAGTATTAGCAGGGACAATCCAACAAGTCAGTTGCTGTTTCTGCAGGTATAAATAATGGAATGCTATATACCTGGGTTCGCAAATACAAAGAATTAGGTTACAATGGTCTTGTGAATAAAAGAAAGGTCATAAGAGTAAGAACCCTGTTATGAAAAAGAAAAACGATTAAGCCCAAAGCCTTTTAACTGAATCAGAACGTGAAGAGTTAATCAGACTAAGAGAAGAAATTACGGCAATGAAAGCGGAGATTGAAGTAGTAAAAAGGATCGCTTGAGGGCAAGAAAGATGGGCTGCGCAACTCAAGGCGAAAAAGCAGCAATCATCAAAGCGCTCAGAGAAGAAGGATGCCAATTAAAGCACTCTACTAAAAAGGTTTAAATATGCCTAAATCAACTTACTACTACGAAATCAGTAGAGTTGATACTGTAGACTTTAGAAATATTAAGCTCACTGAAGAAATCAAGAAAATATTTAGCCAGCATAAAGGTAGATATGGTGTAGAAGAGTGTATAGAGAGCTCTTAAGACGTGGAAATTCTGTCAATCATAAAAGAGTACAACGTATCATGCATTCACTTGGATTGCAAGGCAAAAGACCTAAAGAAAAGTATCACTCATTCAAGGGTGAAGTAGGTAAAGTAGCACCAAACATAATAGATAGAGACTTTACAGCAACAGCACCACTTCAGAAGTGGACAACTGATGTATCTCAGTTTAACTTTTCATGGGGAAAGTGTTACCTTTCTCGATCAAGAGAATGCTAGAGATGGCGTTTAAAAGTTCAAATCACTTACAGGATTAATATTTCATTCAGATCAAGGATGGCAATATCAACATAACTACTATCGTCAGGAACTAAAAAACAGGGGAATTATCCAATCAATGTCTAGACGTGGCAATTGCATAGATAATTGCATTATGGAAACATTCTTTGGACGTCTAAAGAATGAAATGTACTACAGCTACGAGAAAGAATATGAATCATTTGAGAGCTTTTCAAAAGCACTAGATGAATACATAAGTTATTACAACAATGAAAGAATACAAGGAAAAACAAAATGGATGCCACCTGTAATGTACAGGATAGCATCCATGTGTTCCACTAGTTCATAACATGTCCAGGATTCTGGGTACGTATCAATTTATTTCATAGGCTTTTCTAATCTCAATTATTTTTACTTCTGTAAACACTACATGTTTACGTAATTTTTGGTGAGTATTTTTCAATTGAAGACGGTCTGGAGTGTTGCGTTTGTTTTTAGAAGTAAGGTACAAGCGTTCACCAGATGCTTTGTGTTCAAGTGTGATATTTACGCGCATGATAGCTCCCTTCTATTATTCTGCTGCTGCAGCTTTGGTGATTTTACGTCCTTTGTAGTATCCTTTGAGGGATACACGGTGAGAACGTGAGTAATCTCCAGTAGTTTCGTCAAAGTTTACAGATGGAGCTGTTACTTTGTAGTGTGTACGACGTTTGTTTTTTCTTCGCTTTTTGAAGTGCGACTGCAGGTACTGCCATTGTTTGTTTCTCCTTTAGAATGTAATTCGATGCAATCTCATGATTTTTCATCAACTGTAATAGTATATCATTTTGTAAAGCAAAGTTACTTGACAGATTTTCTTTTATTTTTGGAAAATGGCAGAGCATGCTAGCTTTTTAGAGAAAAATATACCGAAACAGTCCTCAAAAATCTGTTACTTGTGGTAAAATAATTATATTATATGAATGAAGAGGAAAGCTATGAAATTACAAAAACCGAAAAGGGACTCAGGATATTCTCCTCAAGAGTCTGTCAAATGGCAATATGTAGAAGAATTTGCTCGTAAAACATTTAAAAATATCATTACGCAGAAATTGCACCCCACTATTTGAGCATTATGAAGTGATTAGTCGTTCTGTTGGAGATACGACTGACATTGTAACCAAAGAAATGTATGATTTTTATGACAAAGGCGACCGTCATATCACATTACGCCCAGAAGGAACAGCACCAGTTGTGCGTTCTTATGTGGAAAATAAACTCTTTGCCCCAGAAGTCCAAAAAAGCCGGTGAAACTTTATTATATGGGTTCTATGTTTCGTTATGAGCGTCCGCAGACAGGGCGTTTGCGTGAGTTTCATCAGATTGGTGTAGAGTGTTTTTGCTCCAATAATCCTGCGACTGATGTAGAGACGATTGCCATGGCAGCTCAATTTTTCAATGAAATTGGTATTCAGTGTGTAACGTTGCAGTTGAATAGTTTGGGGAATGCGAGAGTCGCGCCGCTTATCGTCAAGCATTGATTGATTATTTGACGCCGTTGAAAGACAGTCTTTCTAAGATAGTCAGCGTCGTCTGGAAGAAAATCCTCTCCGTGTGCGCTAGACAGTAAGGAAAAAGAAGATAAACTCGCTGTTGAAAAATGCACCCTCTATCCTGGATTATCTAGATGAGGAAAGCCAAACTCATTTTCAAGCTGTGCGTTCGATGTTGGAAAGCACTGGGAATTCCTTATGTTATCAATACCAATATGGTCCGCGGATTGGATTATTACAATCACACGATTTTTGAATTTACTGCAGATGTAGCCTGGTAATGAACTGACTATTTGTGCAGGCGGTCGTTATGATAGCCTTGTTGCTTATTTTGGTGGACCAGAGACGGCTGGATTTGGCTTTGGGATGGGCGTAGAACGTCTGCTCCTCGTTCTGGAAAAGCAAGGTGTAGTCTTGCCGCTAGAGGATAGTTTGGACGTTTATATTGCGGTTCTGAGGAGATAGTCTACAACAAAGCTTTGGAAATTGTACAAGCGCTTTCGCAAGCAAAGGCTTTACAGCTGAACGTGATTATTTAAATCGTAAGTTAAAAGGCAATTCAAGTCAGCAGACGCTTTTTCTGCTAAAGTGTTGATAACTCTTGGCGAAAGTGAAATTGAAAGCAATCAGTTACCATCAAAAACAATCAAACTCGTGAAGAATTGACGTCAGTTTAAATCAGATTCAAAAGATTTTCAAACAATTTTTGAACAACTGGGGTTTTAATTTAAAAGGGAGAAAGCCAGTCGAATGGCTCTCTCTCATAACATAGTAGAATGTTGAAGTAGAAGTGGAGAGAACAATGATAATCATTCCGTCTGTAATTCAGTTTCTAATTGTTTTTGATTATAGGAGGAATTACCTATTTTGTAAGAGGGGATTTCTTTTTCGGTTTTTAGCACCGATTTTTGGCTTTGCAGCAGGGCTATTGCGCTTAGCATCAAGTTATGTGGTCAAGGTTTTGCATCCTGAATTATATGACAAAGAAAGTAAGAGGTGAGTCGTCATCTTCTTTTGTAAAAATATTACGTTAAGATGTGAAGATTTTTGAAAAAGCAGTCTTCTTTTTCATCGCTTTTTGTGGTAAAAATAGTAAAAAGAATTAAAAGTTTGGAGAATAAAAATGAAACGTTCAATGTATGCTGGGCGTGTTCGTAGTGAGCATGTTGGTCAAAAATCACTTTTGAAAGGTTGGGTGTCCCGTCGTCGTGACTTGGGAGGACTGATTTTCATTGATTTGCTGACCGTGAAGGCATAATGCAGCTAGTTATCAATCCTGAAAAATGTAGCCAAAGAAGTCGTGAAACCGCTGAAAAGTTTGCGAAGCGAATATGTGATCGAAGTGACTGGAAAAGTAGAATCCCGTACGCAAGCGAATGATAAATTGGCAACGGGAGCTGTTGAATTACACGTGGAGCATTTGACAGTTCTCAATACGGCCAAAACGACTCATTTGAAATCAAAGACGGTATTGAAGCGAATGATGATACCCGTCTCCGTTACCGTTATTTAGACCTTCGTCGTCCTGAAATGTTGGCAAATTTGAAATTGCGGGCTAGGTAACACATTCTATCCGCAATTACTTGGATGAGCTTGAATTTATTGATGTGGAAACGCCGTTTTCTACTAAGTCAACTCCAGAAGGGCGCGTGATTATTTGGTACCAAGTCGAGTGAACCAAGGTCATTTCTATGTTCTGCCACAAAGTCCTCAAATTACCAAGCAACTGTTGATGAATGCTGGATTTGATCGGTATTATCAAATTGTAAAAATGCTTTCGTGATGAGGATTTACGTGGAGATCCCGTCAACCAGAGTTTACAGGTTGATTTTAGAAACTCTTTCCTATCTGATCAAGAAATCCAGGATATTACAGAAGCTGATTGCTCGAGTGATGAAAGAAACGAAGGAATTGAGGTTACACTACCATTCTCACACGAATGAAATATGATGATGCAATGGCTTTGTATGGAAGTGATAAGCCAGATACACGTTTTGAGATGCTATTGCAAGACTTGACAGAGCTTGTCAAAGGAAATTGACTTTTAAAGTTTTTCTCAGAAGCACCAGCAGTTAAAGCGATTGTTGTGAAAAATGCTGCTGATAAATATTCTCGCAAAGATATTGATAAGTTGACAGAGCAAGCAAAACAGTATGGAGCAAAAAGGACTTGCTTGGGTGAAAGTAGCATCAGGTGAACTAAATGGACCAGTTGCTAAGTTTTTGAAAGACTTGACAGTGACTTGACGATGCTTTACAGCTTGAAGACAATGATTTGGTTCTTTTTGTAGTGGATACACTGGAAGTTGCCAATGCATCCTTGGGAGCTCTTCGTGTTCGTCTTGCAAAAGATCTAGACTTGATTGATGAGTCGAAATTTAATTACCTTTGGGTTGTGGATTGGCCAATGTTTGAATGGTCGGAAGAAGAAGGTCGCTATATGAGTGCACCATCCATTCACTCTTCCACAAGCAGACACAGCTCATGAATTAGAAGGTGATTTGAGCAAGGTTCGTGCTATTGCTTATGATATTGTCTTGAATGGTTATGAATTGGGTGGTGGAAGCCTTCGTATTAACCACAAAGATTTGCAAGAACGAATGTTTAAAGCCCTTGGTTTTTCTGAAGAAGAAGCTACTGATCAATTTGGTTTCTTGCTAGAAGCAATGGATTATGGTTTTTCCGCCGCATGGCGAACTGGCAATGGGCCAGATCGTTTTGTCATGTTGCTGGCTGGCGAGGAAAATATCCGTGAAGTGATTGCTTTTCCTAAAAACAACAAAGCAAGTGATCCAATGACTCAGGCGCCAAGCATAGTCGACGCTAAACAACTTGAAGAATTAAGTTTACAAGTAGAAACTCATGAAGAAAAGTAAGATTTACAAACGATTGCGTTATTATTTGCGCCGTCCAGCCTATGATTTTAAGTTGATACGAGTACTTAAGAGTATTTCTCGTGAGAAGTACGATGAAAAGATTTCGCTTCGCTCATTTATGGTTTTCTATCTGCGGTTGCAGTGAATCTTTTCTTTCAACCGACATGTTTATTCAAGCGGTGCGACTGGATTGGCACAGATTTTAGCCGCTTTAAGTACGCGTTTTTAGGATTTACTATTCCGGTTTCTGTGACTTTCTATCTCATCAATATCCCGCTGATGATTTTAGCTTGGTATCAAATTGGGGCACAAATTTACGGTATTTACTTTTATAACCGTTTCCATGAGCTCGCTGTTTATCCAGTTTGTTCCTGAAGTGACCTTAACAAATGACCCGATTATCAATGCTTTTGTTTGGTGGGGTTATCATGGAATGGGAATCGGCTTTGCTTTGCGTTCCAATATTTCTAGTGGTGGGACGGATATTGTCAGCTTTGACGGTTCGGAAGAAAAACCGGCAGAAATGTGGGAAATATTTCCTTTATGGTCAATGGCATGATTATGATTATTGCCGGCGTGACTTTCGGCTGAAATATGCACTATATTCGATGATTACGATTTTTGTGTCCAAGCCGTGTGACAGATGCAGTCTTTACTAAGCAAAAGAAGATGCGAGGCGATGATTGCCAATCATCCCTGAAGAAGTTATTGATAAAATTCATAACAAATTGCATCGTGGTACAAACCATGGTTAATGGTGCAGAAGGAACTACAATCATGAGAAAAAAAGACTGTTTTGATTACAGTCATTACGCGTGCTGAATTTAATGAATTTAAACATATTATGCGTAAAACCGATCCGCATGCTTTTGTATCGGTAGCAGATAATGTTCACATTCTTGGGCGTTTCGTAGAAGAATAAAACATCAGATTGGCTAGTTTGGTCAATCTGATGTTTTTCGTTATATGACTTGCAGTCCGTCTTGTGACCTCGGTGCAGGGACAAATAGAGGCTGAGGCAAAAAACAAGACATAAAGCAAAAAGGCTAGAATCTGATTTTAAATAAATCTTGATTTTTAAGCCTTTTATGATGTCGTTGATTATCTATTTCAGATTAAAAATGGAGTTTTGCTAGCCTCACGATTATTTAAGTACGAGAACTTGTTTTGCAGGGACAGTATATTGTTTTTGGATTTCTGAATGGGGTATCAAGGTTGATTTTTGGATATTGGATAAAGATAGCTTGTTTTTCTTGATTTTTGATAAGCAATATCTTCATTTCCAAAATTGATGAGGATAGTAATTTGTTCTTTTTGCCTTTAATTTTGTATTCAACAAGGACATCGGTGAGCCATTGGACAGAGCAGAAGTCAAGGATTTCTGTCGTTGTTCAAAACCGAGAAGCGGATTTGCTTTTTCTGAATTGGATCAACTGACGAACAAAATCTACGTCTTTTCTCATATTCAATTGAGCGTAGCCAATCAAGACGGTTGATGGCGTCTTGAGCATTATAAAGTATTATCCATGAGGTTTTTACTACGGAAAACTCTTGCCCACTATGGATGAACGGTACCCCTTGAGCTAACAGAAATATGCAAAGCGAGTCGTGCATCTGCTAACCGCTCGTTTAGAGAGATATCTGGCTTTTTAATTGCAAAATAATCAAAAAGCAGTTGCATCGTCATCGTATTCCACATAGTTGATAGCTTGCTGGGGTGCGATAAAATGTGCTGTTTCGTTAATCAACATTAGCTGTCAATACATTTTCTATCGTATCTATTGGTTTGGAATCTTGGATTTGACTGCCTTCTAAAATTGTTTCTTTGATTGTATTGCGGAAGTGGTCGCTGAAAACCATAGCTTGCGTAACTGAGCGGCGTTGAATTGATGTGCAAGCCGATTGCTATCCAGTCCAGGCCTACGCCACCCTTTCTCGCACAAATAAACATTTGGATAAAGAAACTCAATTCCTCTGCGATTTGTTTCATGGTTTCCATATCTAGAATGCCCATGAGGTCAAAGCGAAGCCGTCCATTCCATAAAGAGTTAGCCATTGTTTGAGGGAATGCTTAATCAGCTACGAACCATTGCACGCTCACTTGCCACATCGTTTCCACAGAAAGTCCCATTTGTCAAATTTCCGTTGTGATCGTAGCGGAAGAAATAGCCTGGGACGATTTTTCAAAGGCATAGGCTTTGGGATTGTGAACATGATTGTAAAAACAACGTCCGATGATAACACTGATGTCAGCTTGATGATAAGCAGCGATTGCTTCTGTAATTCAACGATTCTTGCATAAGGATCATGTGGATTTGTTGCAAAGCTGCCGTCAGGAAGATTGTATTGCATAGGGTCATAGCCCCCAGTTGTTACACGAGTTCTGTGATGATTTCATCAATACTGCCAAAATCATACACTGGCATGAGTTGGATATGAGTAACACCTAGTTGTTTGACATAATCCATTCCCAAAGTGTGTTCTTGTAAATCAGGAGACTCTGTTAGGGGACTTGAATTTCCCAGGGTAGGTAAATCCTGCTTCTTTTTGCATGGAAAAATCTCTCACACTCATCTCTGAGATAACAGCTTTTTGTTATTGGAAATTTGTGTTGCTGCTCGGTGAATTGGGCGAGTAATTTTCTCTGGATTGACAACATAACTAACACCAGAATTGCTTTCAGAAGATAGGGCATAGGGTCGTGGACTTCACCCAATGACCATTCACTTTGTAGATAGTAATAAAAGCAGCCCCATCAAAATCTCCAGAGACCTCTGTTTGCCAAACGCCCTTTTCACCAAGTGTCATCGGATAAACTTGATTTTGTAAATGGAGCAAAACTTGCTCGGAAATAGAGCCCAGAGTTTAAAAAGTCGTTACTTTAGGAGTGTAATGAGCTCCTAAGTCATCGCCATCATAACAAAGGTCTGGTCAAAAATCGGTTTTCTCACAATATGGCGAAATTGCAAAAAGGTTTTATTGCGATCTTGGTCGTAAATCCAATAATGACTGGTTAAATCTAATGGCTCAAGAAGGAGCAAGACTGTATTGCACTGAAGTCATCTTGTTCTTCCAGAGTTCTTATCTGCAGGTTTGTGCTATCAATCGTTTCGATTGTAAATTGTATTGTTCAGTATAAAATTGTTTTTCTAACTCGATCGTGATGAGACTTTGGTCATCTAAGTAGGCTTGGAATGTTCGGAAAACCATAAACTTCCTTTCTTTATCGTTCGATAATGCGATGTGAATCAATTGGCGATAGTAAATTTGTCGATTTTCTTTGGTATCATTGATAATTTGTAGAATAGTCTTGAACGAAACCCGCCCTAGCTCTTAATGTGTTAATATCTACATAGTTGTTAAATCAAGTTTGGGTTTAATAGAGTCAAAGGCTAGAGTGGGAACAGATAATTGATTTCATTTAAATAATTACAAACTCCCCTCTAGCCTATGCTGTCTGTTGTGATAATAGCATCAATTTTTGTATCATGACTGAGAAGGTGCTTTGGTAAATTGATATCCTTTTTCTTCCAAGAATTCATTTGCAAATGCTGTGTTTGAGGATCAAGCTCTAAGTGGTAATCTTCCAGCGCTTTTTGATACCCTTTATAACGATCTTGCGTTACAAAAGTAGTCTTTTACTACCACCGATAAAAGCAATATTGCGGCAGCCTTTTTGACTAAAATATTCTGTTGCATCATATCCAGCTTGGATATTGTCATTATCCACCAAGGAATAAACGGAGAAAGAGATTTTCCCTAAAATTAAGAAGGGAAATTGTTCCTCACTAACCATTTTCACTAATGGATCATTTTCTTGAGAGTAGAGAAAGATGAGTCCATCCACACGTTTTCCCAAAACCATTTGGGAAATGGCTTCCATGCGTTCCTTTTCATTTTTTCCAGTCGCAATTTGAATGGCATAGTGATGCTCGGAAGCCACCTGAGCAATCCCCGAAAGACTGAAGGGAAAAATGGGTTTTGATAGAAAAGCATCGAATCATCAGGTAAAACAACACCAATGACTTGTGTGTAACTGCTAACAAGACTACGTGCATTGAGATTAGGATGATAATTCAATTCCTTCATAGCTTTACGGACTCTTTTTTTGGTCTCATCGCTGATGCTGGATTTATTTTGGACAACACGGGTAACGGTAGAAGGCGAAACTCCGCAATTTAGCAACTCTTTAATAGTAACTCGCATAAAAAACCTCCTACTTTTTCATTTTTTCATCACGGAAATGTGCCGATAGAAAAATAATGACGAGATAAAAGCACAAAAAGAATGTTTTGAATGGTAATCATAGTGGTCATGGCTTGACCGAACAATAACCCTGCTGCAACAGCAATCAAAGTTGGCAAACCTAAACAATTCAAAGCAAAATGATAGCATTCTTTGACGGTTTTAAAAGAAAAAGACGTGATTTTTTCGTTAAATAAAGGAAAAAGGTAGCTCCTAAGATGATGATGAAGAAATTCAGTGTCAAAAGACCGCCAGAAAGGAGAACGAGAAATAGACTCGACTGTCACACGATTTTGTTGAAACCAATCTTGTGAAATGGCGGCACTGAGCGACTTTTTATTTTTAGAGCAGCTTGATTGATATGCTGATATTGAATGTTTGCCAGTTTTTTCCCTTTTTTGCTGATAATCAGTTGTTTGGATCCAAAAGCAAGTGTTAGTTTTTCTCCAAGGTAGACTGTTCTTTCCCTAGAAGGACAGTTCCTGCTTTGCTATTGTGAGTTGATTGCTGACCAGCATAGCTGAATTGATGATTTTTCTATTTTTGCATTCTCATGATATCGTCCATTACTTCCCTTTGCTAACAGGTCAAAACACCATCTACAAAAGTAGTGAGTGGATAAGTCTTGAGAGACGCGTTTTGCACAGCAACTGGTATCATGGATAAGGAAATTAAAAAGATGCTTGTAAAAATCAATTGAAACCAGGTCAGTAATTTTTCGGTTGACAAAAGGCTTTTTAAAACCGTAAATACTAGAAAAATAATTAAATGGATATGTAGCATGAACACTCTTTCTAAAAATTTATAATCAGGTAATGGCTAATAAAGCAAAGTTTATTAGCTATCATACAACTATAAATAAAAGAGGGTGGGACAAGATTATCCCTTGTCGCCACCACTTGTTAAACCAGATACAAAGTTCTTTTGTAGGAAGAAGAATAAGATACAGATTGGCAAAGCAATCAGGATAGCGCCTGCTGAGAAGTAAGCAATCTTCAAATTCTTCACATCACTAACAAAGGTTTGTAAACCAACAGCAACTGTATAGAATTCTTTTTCACGAAGTAAGAAACTAGATAAGATGTAGTCTCCGAATGGTCCCATGAAAGCCCAGAGAGCTTGTACAGCAATCATTGGACGAACGAGTGGCAGTACAATTTGCCAGAAGCGTCTGAAGTGCCCAGCACCGTCCAATTTAGCGGACTCATCAAGCGAGATAGGCACAGTATCAAAGTACCCTTTCATGAGCCAAGCGTTCATTGGGATACCACCGCCGACATAAAGGAAGATGAGGAACCAACTGTGGTTGAGCGCATTTAACATCAAAGCCATAACGAAGAAGGCGGTCAGGGCAGCCATCGTTGGCACCATTTGAATGATTAAGAAGAAGACCAGACTTTGTTTTTCTAGCTAGGGAAAATTATAACGACTATAAGCGTAACCAGCTAGTACAACTATACTTGTTTGGATAATCATTGTCAAGATAGCAATGATTAAAGGTGTTAAAGTACCAAGTCCCATAAAGAGTTTCAGTAAAAAGCTTGCTAAAGTTTTCTAGGCTAAAATTAATATCTGTATCTAGCTTAAACGCAAGGACATTCCCTGTCTTGAAAGCAGACATAATCGTAATCAAGAGAGGATAGATAATGATAATAGATAAAGCCACTAGATAGAAATAAGTTAAAAAGTGGTTTAAACGGCGTTTAAATTTATTAGAATTATTCATCTTACATCCTCCATATCAAATGCATATGAGTTTCTTGAACGCAAACCATGAGATTGAAATCACAATAAGAGAAATGATAAGTGTTACCGCAGCAGCCATTGAGTATTGAGGAGCTGCACCTGTCGTTAAAACGATAAATCCATGAAATGAGGATGTCAGTCGAACCTGCACCACCACCAACTGTACCAGGACCGCCACATTACAAGAGGTACATGATAGAGAAGTTGTAGTTGAAAGTATACTGACTGATGAGTGTAGGAGCAGCAACTGCTAAAATCATTGGGAAAGTGATATTGCGGAATTTTTGCCATGCATTTGCACCATCAATGTAAGCTGCTTCGTAAAGATCGTTTGGAATGGATTGCAAGATACCAAGTGTCAATACATAAATGAAACCAAGCCAACCTTGCATCATAATTAGAGCAATTTTAGTCCAGGTCGGATCTGTTTTCCAAGAATCGATGTCCATTTGAATGGCACACTTTACAAGAGCGGAATGACTGGGTATTGATTGCACCGATATCATCGTTGAACATGTTACTGAAAGTTAAGATAGTGATGACTGGGACAGCTCAAGGCAGTAGGAAGATAACGCCGAAAATGCGTTTTCTTTAATAAATGGTTGGTTTGCAATAATAGCGGTAAAAATAGCCCAATAACGATTTGGACAGTTGAGGCAGCCAGTGCTCAGATAATAGTCCAACCAAGAACGGCTCAAAAAGCAGAACGGAAAGTCAGTCGCCAAATATTAGTGAAGTTTGTCACGCCAACCCAATCCAAGAGCTTGGTTGGAGGCAAATGCTAAAATCATAGTTTGTAAAGGCGATTAAAAGAGGACCAATACAGGAAAATGATAGCAAAAGTCATTGCAAATATGAAGGAATCAATAGGTAAGGGAAAACCATTAGCGTAATTCCTTTTAATATCTCTGAAAGTCGTAGAAACTGGATAATCATTATTCCAACGTTTTCGCACATAGTACAAGCATCTTTAGATTGAGAGCATAAAGATGAAATAAACAATGACAAGAATAAGTGGAATGCACCACGAATCAGCATGAAAAGAGAGTTATCGCCCAGGCATCTCACCGAGGTAATTAAGTTTCCTATCAGGAGCAGTAATGGCGAAAAAGTAAATCAAAAATAAAATGGTAACTCTAAAAAGATAGCTCTTTGCTTTTTGTTTATTATAAATTTGCCCAAGTCCTGGGATGAGGAGAGCAGCAATGCTTTACGTGGCTGTTGTGTGTGTCGTCAGAGTCTCCTTTTCTAAAATATAGAACTCGACTGGTGCTGCCAACCAGTTCTCATCTCAATCATTTATAGCAAATTTTGATTGATAGTATCTTTAATCAATTTAACGGCATCATTTACAGCGGTTTTAGTATCTTTTCTACCACTTACAGCATCAAAGAGCATACTTGCTGCTGGATCCCATACAGTACTCATTTCAGAGATATTTGGCATAGGTTGAGCAGATTGGAATTGTTTAATAACAGCTGAAGTCAATTCATGTTTTCCTTCGCGTATTTACACGAGCCTCTGTGTTTACTGAGTACTTCGTTTGTAGCATCATAAAGCGTTTTGTTGTTCAGTCGAAGTCAAGAAATTGACAAACTTTTGAGCTGTTTTGGCATTTTTAGATCCTGCAGGGATGACCCAAGCTTTACCACCACCAAAAGGCTTTGATAGTTTTTACCATTTGGAAGTGTAGGAATAGTGGCAACACCATAGTTCACTTTAGCTTCTTTGAATGATGCAGCTTTCCAAGGGCCTTCAATGATAGCAGCTGTTTTACCTGATTGGAATTGAGTTTGAATTAAGTTTGCGGCACCTTTAGTATCTTGCATTCCTTTTGGCCATTTTGCATACCAAGTTTTAGCGTATTCAACTTTTGATAGAACCGTCATGTTTGCAAGTCCAATGTCTTTAGGATCGGTACCGTTCTTACCAAAGACGTATCCACCATTACCTGCTAAAAGACCATAAGTATAATAGAAGTTTGTCCAGTCCGCGAGGAAAGCAGTTGTTTTGCCATTTTCGTTAGCAAAAGCATATTTGCTGTCTTTTGCCAGTTCTTCTAATTCAGCAAATGTAGTTGGAGCTTTAGAAACAAGGTCTTTATTGTAGTACATTACTAATGTTTCGATAACAGCAGGTGCGCCATAAGTCTTACCTTTTGTAGTTACGAGTGCTTTTGTTGTGTCATCAGTCATTGAACCTTTGTCAAGTTTCACTTCTGAAAGTTGGCCGTCCGAACCGAGACTACCTACGCGGTGTATGGAGACATCATAACGTCTGAGCTTTTACCAGATTGGTTGTCAAGTGAAAGATTTCAAGACCTTCGTTGGTCGCTGAGTTTTAATAGTAACTTTTGTTCCATTTTCTTTTCAAAAGCAGCAGCTTTCTTCATGTAGCTTCGTATTGTTTTTCTACGTAAACAGTGAGGTTTTTACCATCACCAGAAGAAGCTGATTTATTATTTTTGCTACCGCAAGCTACTAGTAACAAACTAGCTAATCCTACAGTTCCAAGAACTGCAACACTTTTTCAACACTTTTATGTTTCATGATTTATTCCTCAAAGAATAAAATAATAAGATAATAATTTAATTAGTTTACGCAAACGTTTTCTTAAACTGACGATTAGTATACCATAAATAGAAAACGGTTGCAACACTTTTTAAAAATCTTAAAAATTTTTATTTCTCACTCAAAAATGTTGACAAAATATAGAAGAAAAGGAGAGGATTGTCCAAAATATTTTAAAATTTTACAAAAACTAGAAAAATGGTTGCACACAGGTCGGAATTAGTTATAATCAAAACCAAACGCAAACGTTTTCGTTAAATGAATACAAAATTTAACAGAAAAATTTATTGAGGTGATAAGATGAAAGAGCGTCAAAGTGGTGTTCTCATGCATATTTCTTCTTCCAGGGAAATACGGAATCGGCTCATTTGGAAAAAGTGCTTACGATTTTTGTGGATTTCTTGGTAAGAACAAAGCAACGCTACTGGCAAATTTTGCCTTTAGGCACGACCAGTTATGGAGATTCTCCTTACCAATCATTCTCTGCATTTGCGGGAAATACACATTTTATTGATTTTGACCGACTGATTGAAGAGGGGCTACTTACTGAAAGTGATCTTGACGGTTTAGACTTTGGTCAAGATCCAAGAAAAGTAGATTATGCGAAAGTTTTCAACAATCGCAGACCGGTTTTGGAAAAAGCTGTGAAACGTTTCTTAGAACGCTGGAGACTTTAGCAGCTTATGAAAAATTTGTAGCAGATAATGCGTCTTGGCTTGAGTATTTGTTGAATACATGGCGATTAAAGAGCATTTCGACTTGAAAGCTTGGACTGAATGGCCAGATGCAGCGGTACGTCATCGTGAAGCGTCTAGCTTGGCAACTTATCGCGAAAAGCTAGCTGATCGATTGACCTATCATCGTGTTACGCAATATCTCTTCTTCAAACAATGGTTAGAATTGAAAAATTATGCTAACGAACATCATATTGAAATCGTTGGCGATATGCCCAATCTATGTGGCAGCTGATAGCTGTGATGTTTGGGCGCAACCGCATTTCTTTAAAAACAGATGAATTAGGACAGCCTACATCTGTAGCAGGATGTCCTCCAGATGAATTCTCTGCGACCGGTCAACTTTGGGGAAACCCAATTTATGACTGGAAGGCAATGGATGAAGATGGGTATAGCTGGTGGATTGAACGCTTACGTGAGAGTTTCAAAATCTACGATGTGGTTCGTATCGACCATTTTCGTGGTTTTGAATCTTATTGGGAAATCCCTGCTGGATCCGATACAGCCGCTCCTGGTAAATGGGTGAAAGGCCTGATTACGCTTTGTTTAAAGCAGTGAAGGAAGAATTAAGAATCTAAACATCATCGTCAGAGGATTTAGGCTTTATGACTGATGAAGTAATTGCTTTACGTGAAAAAACGGGTTTCCCTGGTATGAAAGTGACTCAATTCGCCTTTAATCCAAATGATGAAAGCATTGATAGCCCACATCTTGCTCCGAACAATTCTGTTATGTACACAGGGACACACGACAACAATACTGTTCTTGGTTGGTACCGTAGATGAGATTGATGATGCTACACGTGAATATATGGCTCAATACACCCAATCGTCAAGGAATATGAAACAGTTCCTCATGCAATGTTACGAACTATCTTTGCTTCTGTCAGCTTTTATGGCAATTGCAACCATGCAAGATTTATTAGAGTTAGACAGTTCAGCTCGTATGAATTATCCATCAACTATCGGTGGCAATTGGTCATGGCGTATGACAGCAGATGAATTGGACCCCGTGATTGAAGCAAAGTTATACAGCTTGACGAAAACATATCGTCGTTTAAATAAAAATTATTAAAGAAAGAGAATGAATTGTAACGTTTCTTTTTCTAGGTAGGAGAAAAATGTCAAATTTACAAGAATTTATCCAACAAACTTATTAAAAAGAAATTACTGAATGCAGCAATGAAGAATTGTATATTGCCCTTTTAAACTATACAAAATTGGCTAGTGCACAAAAACCAGTTAATACTGGTAAAAAGAAATTGTATACATTTCAGCAGAATTTTTGATTGGAAAACTGTTGATCAAAACAACCTCATCAACCTTGGTCTTTATGATGATGTCAAAAAGAATTAGCAGACGCTGGTAAAGACTTGATTGAAGCGGAAGAAGTCGAATTAGAACCTTCACTTGGTAATGGTGGTTTAGGACGTCTGCTGCTTGCTTCCTGATTCTATTGCAACACTTGGTTTGAATGGAGACGGGTGTAGGGTCTGAACTACCACTTTGGTCTTTCCAACAAGTATTGAAAATCAATGAGCAAACAACAGTACCAAACTTCTGGTTGACAGAGCAAAAATTGGTTAGTAAAATCATGCCGTAGCTATCAAGTACCATTTGCTGATTTCACTTTAACATCAACTCTTTATGACATTGATGCCTGGTTATAAACAACTACTAAAACCGTCTTCGTCTGTTCGACCTTGACTCAGTAGATGCAAGTATCATTGAAGATGGGATTGACTTTGATAAGACAGATATGCTCGTAATTTGACTCTATTCCTTTATCCAGATGATAGTAATAAGGCAGGTGAATTGCTCCGTATCTTCCAACAATACTTTATGGTGTCAAATGGTGCACAATTGATTATTGATGAAGCGATTGAAAAAGGTAGCAATCTTCATGACTTGGCTGACTATGCTGTTATCCAAATCAACGATACACACCCATCTATGGTCATTCAGAGATGATTCGTCTTTTGACAGAACGGGGTATTTCTCGATGAAGCAATCAATATCGTTAAGAATATGACGAGCTATACAAACCATACCATTCTTGCTGAAGCGCTTGAGAAAAATGGCCGCTTGAATTCTTGGAAGAAGTTGATCACACTTGGTTCCAATTATCAAAAGAATTGGATAAGCGCGTGAAGGCTGAATACGCAGATCCAGCTGTTCAAATTATTGATGAACATGATCGTGCCACATGGCTCACATGGATATTCTACTATGGATATAGTGTCAGTGGGTTGCTGCTCTTCCTACAGAAATCTTGAAAAACTCAGAACTCAAAGGCCTTTTACGACGTTTATCCAGAAAAATTCAACAATAAAACAAACGGAATCACCTTCCGTCGCTGGCTCATGCACGCAAATCCACGCTTGTCAAATTACATTGATAGCTTTGATTACAGCGATTGGCACCCATGATGCTTCAAAATTAGAAGACTTACTTGAATTTTCTGGTAAGGCTGATGTGAAAGCTGAACTTGAAAAATCAAAGCTCACAACAACAGGGAAATAGCTCGTCACTGAAAGAACACCAAGGGTGTTGAAATCAATCCTGAATCAATCTTTGATATCCAATCAAACGCCTTCACGAGTACAAACGCCAACAAATGAATGCTCTTTATGTCATTCATAAATACTTGGATATCAAGGCTGGCATTCCTGCGCGTCCAATTACAGTCTTCTTTGGTGGGAAAGCTGCTCCAGCATACACGATTGCGCAAGATATTATTCATTTAATCCTTTGCTTGTCAGTAATTGTGCTAACGACCCAGAAGTTTCTCCATACTTGCAAGTCGTTATGGTTGAAAAACTATAATGTAACAGCAGCCCTTTACTTGCAGCCGGTGACATTTTCGAGCAATCTCCCTGCTTCTAAAGAAGCTTCAGGTACTGGTAACATAGAAATTCATGCTAAATGGTGTTTAACGCTTGGTACTTCAGAACGGGGCAAATGTTGAAATTCACAGAATTAGTCGGAGATGACAACATTTATATCTTCGGTGAAGATTCTGAAACAGTTATTGATTTGTATGCCAGAAGCTTTATAAGTCAAGTAAATTCTATGCTCGTAAAGCAATCAAACCGCTGGGTTGATTTCATTGTCAGTGATGCTGTTCTTGCAGTTGGTAAGAAAGAGCGCTTGGAACGACTTTACAATGAATTGATCAATAAAGACTGGTTCATGACGCTTCTTGACTTGGAAGATTATATCGAAAACAAAAGAACGCATAGTTTGCGGATTATGAAGACCGTGACGTCTGGCTTGAAAAAGTTCTTGTCAATATCGCAAAAAGCGGCTTTTCTCTGCTGACCGTACGATTGCTCAATATAACGATGAAATGGCATTTGGAACTAGTTCAATCAGCGAATGGGCCCTTTGATTGATAGTTGAGGGGCTTTTGTTTGAAAAATAATTGACACTAGTGAAACTTTTTGTTGCCATTTTTGACTGCTTACGTTATAATAACAAAACTGAAAACTTTTTCACAACGAGGAGGATTATTGTGAAAAAACGACCAATTTATCTATATGTTCGCTGACATCTATCAGCCATTCTATCATCTTTTACACTGTAGGAACCTTTTGGCAGTGAAAAAATAACGAATACAAGTTCTTATAAAGGATTGTCTGAAAACGGTTGTGAAGCAAATCGTGAAGTAACTGAAAAGAAGTCTTGTTTTTCTTCATAATATTCCGCATAAAATATTAGTTATCCTTTCCATTCTACTGTTGATTGTTGCCATTGTGTTTATCGTCAAGAAAACATTCTACACGCTAATTTTGCCTATATTACTTATATGCTATTAGGAATTATTGGGACACTTTACAATTATATCGGTGATGCTCACTAACAATCTTTATAAAGATCAAACGATGCGTGCACAGCAATCTCATCGATGCAAGAGTTTTGACCATTATTTATTTTGCATTTAATATTTTTCCTTGTTATTGTCTTTTTCAAGATGAAAACGCAGCAACAAGACTTCAGCAAAAGAAGAATTATTATTATGTTGACAAAACATATCTATCAGCTTAGAATTTTAAGAGAATGATAGATGTGTTTTGTTTTTAGAAAGTGAGAAAATAAAGAAGATTTCCTTGGTTTATATTAGCTATGGGAACACAGCGAGTTTTATCAAACGTTTGTCCACTTTTGCAAGAGCGACATGAAAATGTTGAGATTGAGCAGGTGTGATAAAAGATATGGTGAAAGAGGAGCGACCATTTTACGCCATGTCTCAGCCCTCTGTAGCCTTTTTACCAACCCACTTAGAAGGTGGAAATGGTTTGGATAATGGAGATGTAGAGACTTTACCAATGATTTAGGTGACTTTATCGCTTTTGAAGAGAATTACAAGCGCTGTTTTTGGAATTGTTGGTAGTGGTAATCGTAATTTTAACAACCAATATTGTTTAACAGCTACAATATGCAGAGCGCTTTTGGCTTTCCAGTCTTGGACACATTTGAACTTCGTGGCTTGAATGAAGATGTCAAACGAATTGGTCTGAAAATTGAAGAATTATACGGAATGTAATAAAAAATCCTATCGTTATGATGATAGTACCCTCTTTACTGACACCCAGTAAGGAGGGTATTTTCATGTTACAGCTCATGAGTATAAGTTAGAGGTGACTGAGCATATAGAAAAGGAATATGGCCTGAAACACCAGAAGGAATAAAACATCAAACTTTCATTCAATGGTTCGATACTGGGTTCGTATCGAAGAAACAAAATGGACCAGATGCATTAAAGCACTTAGGTAATAACAAAGTGTGGACCCCTGAAGCGAAATATGAATTAGTTGCTAAAGTATTAGCAGGACATCCAAGTCAGTTACAGTTTGTTTCTGCAGGTATAAATAATGGAATGCTATATACCTGGGTTCGCAAATACAAAGAATTAGGTTACAATGGTCTTGTGAATAAAAGAAAGCGTCAAGAGTAAGAACCCTGTTATGAAAAAAAGAAAACGATTAGCCCAAGCTTTTAACTGAATCAGAACGTGAAGAGTTAATCAGACTAAGAGAAGAAATTGCGGCAATGAAAGGAGATTGAAAGTAGTAAAAAGGATCGCCTTTGAGGCAAGAAAGATGGGCTGCGCAACTCAAGGCGAAAAAGCAGCAATCATCAAAGCGCTCAGAGAAGAAGGATACCAATTAAAGCACCTACTAAAAGGTTTAATATGCCCTAAATCAACTTACTACTACGAAATCAGTAAAGTTGATACTGTAGACTTTAGAAAATATTAAGCTCACTGAAGAAATCAAGAAAAATATTTAGCCAGCATAAAAGGTAGATATGGTGTGAGAAGAGTGTATAGAGAGCTCTTAAGACGTGGAAAATTCTGTCAATCATAAAAGAGTACAACGTATCATGTATTCACTTGGATTGCAAGGCAAAAAGACCTAAAGAAAAAGTATCACCTCATTCAAGGGTGAAGTAGGTAAAGTAGCACCAAACATAATAGATAGAGACTTTACAGCAACAGCACCACTTCGGAAGTGGACAAACTGATGTATCTCAGTTAACTTTTCATGGGGAAAGTGTACCTTTTCTCCGATAATATTGATATACAAATGAAGTTATTTGCATATGATTTGTCGATGAGTCCAAACCCAAATCAAATCAAGAGAATGCTAGATGGCGTTTAAAAAGTTCAAATCACTTACAGATTAATATCTATCTCAGATCAGGGATGGCAATATCAACATAACTACTATCGTCAGGAACTAAAAACAGGGAATTATCCAATCAATGTCTAGACGTGGCAATTGTATAGATAATTGCATTATGGAAAACATTCTTTGGACGTCTAAAGAATGAAAATGTACTACAGCTACGAGAAAGAATATGAATCATTTGAGAGCTTTTCAAAAGCACTAGATGAATACATAAGTTATTACAACAATGAAAGAACACAAGGGAAAGTACAAAATGGATGCCACCTGTAATGTACAGGATAGCATCCATGTGTTCCACTTTAGTTCATAACATGTGTCCAGGATTCTGGGTACATATCAAAAATACCGATAGATTTTATGATAGGGGTTAGAAAATTACATTTTTCTGGAGATCAACGCCGAGAAGACGAAGAGATCTCAGAACAACAGCTGTTGGTAGCGTGAGAGTCAGATCGCTGTCATGTTCAGGGCTTTCGTCTAAGATACGAGTGTGTGCGTAGAATTTGTTAAATGCTTGTGCAAAGACTGATTGCATATTTTGCAATGAGTGATGGGTCATAATTGTCAGCTGCACGTTTGACAACACGGCAAAAATCTTGTAGCAGTTTAATGATTTCCAACTTTCAGCATCATCTAGGCTGTATGTTGCTTCAGCACTTGGCTTGAAGTCAGCCTGCGAAGGATTGATTGGATACGTACAAGCGTATGGATGTATGGACCCTGTTTCTCCTTCAAAGGATACCATGGCTTTCCAAATCAAAAGTCGTAACCGATGCGACGGTCTGTTTTTAAATCGTAGAATTTAACAGCTCCTACCCCGACAGTACGAGCAACAGCTTCTTTGTTTTTCGAGGTCGGGATTTTGGCTCAATTTGTGATTTAGCACGACTGATAGCCCTCTTGAAGAGTTGGCTCAAGAAGGATGATATTTCCTTTACGTGTAGACAATTTTGGCGGTTCTCGTGACCAATCCAAAGTCTACGTGAATCATATCATCGCTCCAGTCAAAATCCCATCTTCTTCAAAACGGCTTTTAATTGTCTGAAGTGATTAGCTTGTCTCTGACCCACAGCATAAAATGTTTTAATGAAGTTGTAGTGCGAGCACGGTACATAGCTGTCGCAATATCACTGTAATGTAAAGCGTTGCCCGTCAGATTTCTTAATCATAGCTGGTGGCAGATTAACATCATCAGGTTGACAATGCTAGCTCCTTTAGACTCTTCCAACAACTTTTTCTTCACGATTTTGATACCTTCGTCCATCTTGTCATTATAGAAGGCTTTCACCAGCTAGACTATCGAATTCAACGCCAAGCAATTTGTAGATACGGTTAAATTCTTTCAGGCTTTCGTCGCGGAACCATTGCCATAATTCAGTAGCTTCAGGATCACCGTCTTCTAGTTTTTGAACCAGAGGCGACCTTCGTCATCGCTCCGTGATCTGTTTTCGATTTTCGCATTGATACGAACGTACAGTTTCAGTAATTCATCAATTGGATTTGCTTCGACGGCTTCTTTGCTGCCCCATTTTTTATAAGCCACCATTAAAAGGCCGAATTGTTTTCCCCAGTCACCTAAGTGATTGATTTTAATGGTGTTGTAACCCAATTTACGGAAGATATTAGAAAGGGCATCACCGATAACGGTTGAGCGCAAATGACCGACTGAAAATGGTTTTTGCAATAGTTCGGACTTGAAAGGTCAATTGTGATGTTTTTCTCATGCCCTTCGTTTTGTTGCGCATAGTCATTTCCTTCTTTTAGCAATTTCTTTGATAACTTGAGCTGAAATTTTTGATTTATCAAGAAAGAAGTTTACATAGGACCGGTTGCCACTACTTTTTCAAAGTTTGTTGAGTCAATTTTTCTGCAATATCTGCTGCACTCGCTTGAGGCGCTCGTTCTACTTTCGCTAAAGAAAAGGCAGGAAAAGCAATATCACCTAAATCTGAGCTTTTGGGTTTTTCTAGTAAATTTAAAATAGCGTCTTGGTCTCAAGCTGTCAATGACCTTAGCTAATTCACTGCAAATCAATTGTTATTATCCATGGTTTCTCCTTTGGTCTTTTACTAGTATTTTAACATATTTTTGGACGAATCTTCAATTTTGGTATAATTTTGAGTATAAATATACATTATTGAGGATAAAATGAAAAAGAGTGAACGTCATAAACTAATTAAGCGAATGATTAAGAAAGAAAACTGAGTACACGAGAAGATATTCAGGATCGTTTAAAGGCACAAGGCATCATTGTAACACAGACAACCTCTCTCGGGACTTACATGAAATTGATTGACAGCCAGAGCCAAGAAAAACAATGAAGTTTATTATGTTTTTAGCAGATGAAACCAAATAAAATCGATTTGGTTGAGTTCTGTCTTATCATGTAGAGGGTGTTTCTGGGCGGAATTTTCCTTGGTTCTTCATACTCGCTTAGAGATGCTTCTATTCAGCTAACTTGTGGATGCTAATAAAGGTGAGCTGATTTTAGGAACGGTAGCAGGTGCCAACACGCCTTAGTTATCTGTCGTGACAGCAGCTGCAAAACAAATGGAAGAGCAGCTCTTTGAGAAAATGGATTAAGAGAATGAATGATGAGGCTGGGACAAAGAGCCCAGCTTCCTTTGTTTATGTAGACAACAAGACGCAGTAGCTGATTGCTCAAAGCAATGCTTTGAGGTGGTGGATAGGATTTGCGAAGCACGTCTCTAAAAGCTGTTTGTAAGCTGGAAACACCTTGACAAAAACTTTGTTTTTTATCCACCACGAGTTTGGGACAAAAAGTCCTTAACCCTCGTCAGATTTTTATGAGCTTTCAGTCGCAGTGGTTGAGGTTCTATGCGGTTGATAAATCAACCTTACAGCCCTACTCAACTGTGCGGGGTGAGATTATGAACTGAAAATTTTCAAGATGAGTTTTGTCCCACTCCCAGCTATGCGGATGTGGGACGACGAAATCAAGTTTCTACGAACCTATTGATTTCTATCCCACTCTTATCACTATCAACCAACAGAAAGGATGAGAATGACAAAGAAAAATTATCTCCAGGAATGCAAACTATATTTAGATATAAAAAGATTATCCAGATGCTTTTTTGTTATTTCGCATGGGAGATTTTTATGAATTATTCTATGATGATGCGACCAATGCGGCACAGATTTTAGAGATTGCTCTGACTAGTCGCAATAAAAACTCGGAAAATCCAATCCCAATGGCAGGAGTTCCTTATCATTCGGTGCAACAATACATTGATGTCTTAATTGCCAGCTTGCATGAAAGTTGCGATTGCAGAGCAAATGGAAGATCCTAAAAAGCGGTTGGAGTAGTCAAACGCGAAGTAGTGCAGGTGGTTACGCCGGGGACGGTTGTTGATTCTTCAAAGCCAGACAGTCAGAACAACTTTTTAGTGGCCTTGGATAAGCTGGCAGGTGTATATGGGCTGCTTATATGGATGTGGGAACGGGTGAATTAGGTCACAAGTCTTAGTGGCTTTAACATGGTCTGTGGAGAAATCCGAAACCTGCAGCGCGTGAAGTGGTCTCAGGATGAATTGTCTGAAATGGAGCCTTAGCTATTGGAGACTCAAAATGAATCTCCTTTATCGCAAGTAGAAACTACATTTGATGATGTTCAGCTCATAGGGAAAGGACTTGTCGCCGCTAGAACACCAAATAGCTGGAAAGTATAGAGTATGTTCATAAAACGCAGCTACGTGAGCTTAGTCATTTGAAACAAGTTCATCATTATGAAATCAAAGATTTCTTGCAGATGGACTACTCAACTATGGCGAGTCTGGATTTAACAGAGAATGCTCGGACAGGAAAGAAGCACGGTGAGTCTGTATTGGCTGATGGATGACACTAAGACAGCTATGGGAACGCATTGTTGAGAGCGTGGATTCAACGTCCGTTGATTGATAAAGAGCGAATCGTCAAGCGGCAGGACGTAGTGCAAGCCTTTTTGAGATCATTTCTTTGAGCGCAGTGATTCATCAGACACTCTCAAAGGAGGTAGTGATATTGAGCGTTTAGTCAGTCGGGTTTCGTTTGGCAAGACCAACTGAAAGATTTCATTACAACTTGCTGCGACATTGAGTCGTGTACCACAAAATTAAGGGAATCTAAAAGGAATTGACAGCCCAGTTTTGGAAGATTTGATTGCCAAATTGGATGAAATTCCTGAATTGGCGGCCTTGATTCAGTCAGCAATTCGTCGGATGCTCCAAATGTCATTACAGAGGGTAATATTATTAAAACAGGTTTTGATGAAACCTGGACAAGTATCGAGTGGTCATGCGGAGATGGAACGAGCTGGATTGCAGATATTGAGGCGAAAGAAAGAGAAGCTAGTGGAATTAACAACCTGGAAGATTGATTACAATAAAAAGATGGTTATTATTTTCATGTCACAAATTTCAGCTTGAACACGTTCCCAGTCATTTTTCGCAAGGCAACTCTGAAAAATTCAGAGCGTTTTGGTACGGAAGAACTGGCTCGCATTGAAGGAGATGTTGGAAGCGCGTGAAAATCAGCTAATTTGGAATACGAGATTTTTATGCGCATTCGTGAGGAAGCTGGTAAATATATCAAACGCCTGCAATCCTTGGCGCAAACTCAACAGTTGATATAGCTGCAAAAGCTTTGCAGCTGTAGCTAAAAGCAACACTGTAGAGACCAGAATTTATTGAGCAGCGCTCATCCAAATTGATAAAGGGCGGCATGCGGTCGTAGAAAAAGTTATGGGTGCACAAACCTATATTCCTAATAGCATTTCAATGGATGAGAATGTTAATGTTCAGCTAATTACAGGCCCAAATATGAGTGGGAAGTCAACTTATATGCGGCATTTAGCAGATTGTTGTGATTATGGCTCAAATGGGCTCTTATGTTTCAGCTGAAAGCGCTCAATTGCCGATTTTTGATGCAATCTCTACTCGAATTGGTAGCTGATGACTTGGTTTTCTGGACAATCAACCTTTATGATTGAAATGATGGAAGCGAACCATGCTATTTCTCAAGCAACAGAAAATTCACTCATTCTTTTTGATGAGTTAGGAAGAGGAACAGCCACCTATGATGGCATGGCGCTTGCTCAAGCTATTATTGAGTATATTCACAATCGGACAGGAGCCAAGACACTTTTGTGACTCACTATCATGAGTTGACAGAACTCGTCAACTAGCTTGACCACAACTAGAAAATGTCCATGTAGCAACCCTAGAAAAAGATGGTCAGAAATCATTTCTTCATAAGATTGAGTTGGACCCTGTGATAAATCTTATGGGATTCATGTAGCAAAAATTGCAGGTTTGCCAAATGATTTGTTGACAAGAGCGGATCAAATATTGACACGATTAGAAAGCCGAGTAAATGAGAAGTCATCTTGGCATATTTAATACATTGCCTGCGGATGCTCGTGAAAAATCAAGTGGCTGAGCAGATGTCTTTTATTTACAGAAACAACTGAATCACCTATTTTAGACGAGTTGCGCTAGTTGGACATTTATAATATGACCCCAATGGAAGTGATGCTGGCTGGCGAGATAAAGAAGAAACTTTTAAAATGTTGAAGCTATAGTGGATGTGACTGACTAACAGCTTAATTTGCTGAAATGTCATACTGGAATTGCAGCTAGGGTCTAATCTTCAAACCACAACAATTTAGTAAGCTATGATCATTTTCTATCAATCTGCATTCTAAGTTGAGCTCAAATAACCGCCGTGAGTTTTTTCACAGTGGTTATTTCTTGATATTTGCTTTGTTTGTTTAAGTGATGATTGATTTTCTCAATTTTTCTTCTTAGTCAGATAAGCCAGGATTGCCCAAAGGATGAGATAAACAACAGTAAATTCCCAAAATCAACTGTAAGATGAAAATGGGTTCACTTGGGAAACCAGCCGGCTAATAGAGCTAGAGGGATAAACCCTAAAATCATAAGCCCATAGTGGTAGATTGTTGCTTTGAGAATGCTCCAATCTTTTTTGAAAAGCTCTTTTCCTAAGCTAAAGAGCAAGCCGATTAGACTCCATATTACTGCGCAATAGAGAACGACTAAGGCGCCGTGAATATGATGCTGTTCCATCCAAAGACCAACTGCTGAATAAGGGTTGAGCGGATGATAGACAGGTGCAAAAAAGTAAGAAAAGATGACGGATAGGAGGAGTCCGATAACAATGCCTCCTAGAGCATCTCTGAATAATGTTTTTCATAGTTGTACTTCTCCTTTATAGCTTTGAGATAACGGCGAGATGAATAAGTTATCTGACCGTTTTTTAGTGTAATCTGAATCAGACCGCCGCCGGTCAATTTCAGATGATCAATCTGTTTGGTATTGATGATTTCAGATTGGGAAATCTGTAGAAAATCGGCAGGAAGCAATTCCAAAACTTGATAAAATGGAAGCCCTAAGTGATAATTGTCTGTTACTGTTTCAGCCCAAACTTAGCGATTTTTCAATATAAACCCGCTGAATTTCAGTAGTATCTACTAGGTAAATCTTCCTCTTTTTGGCTCGAATAACTTTGTTTTTATCGAGTTGTTGAGCAAATTTCAGCAGTTGCTGAATGGTATCTGACAAAGCTGGATGTTCGATAATGACTTTTTCCTCTGAAAACTTTTCGTCAATATGCAATTGAACTTTCATAAACATTCCTTCTTTCCAGATGCTTGGTTTGCTGCTGATTTTCGTTAATACCAAGAGGTCACTAACTACCTCCTCTTCCTAAATCTATTAAACATTATTTCGACTAGGAAAACAAGGACTTTTACCTAAGTGGTTGCTTTTGCTTTGTCTATTTGGTTCTTTCTAGGAAATGATGTGTGTTCTCCCACATCGGACTTCTGATAGAAAAACAGCTTTATGTTATAATAATAGCTAGAATACTTACGGAGAAAACTATGTCAAAAATTATTGAACTACCAGAAAATCTTGCTAATCAGATTGCAGCAGGTGAGGTTATTGAGCGACCTAGCAGCGTTGTCAAGGAGTTAATAGAAAATTCTATTGATGCTGGTGCCACCAGATTATAGTTGAGATTGAAGAAGCGGACCCAGAGCATTCAAGTCATTGATAATGGTGAAGGAATTGAGCATGAGGAGGTTTCTGGCTTTTGCGGCGGCATGCTACTAGTAAAAATCAAGAAACAAGCCGACCTTTTTCGAATTCGGACATTGGGCTTTCGGGGCGAGGCACTTCCATCCATTGCCTCTGTTTCACGTTTGACGATTGAAACTGCGACAAATGGTGGGACACATGGGACGCGTTTAATTGCTCAGGGTGGAGAAATTGAAACTGTAGAACCAAGCAGCTGTCCTAGGGCACCAAAAATCAAAGTGGAAGACCTCAACACGCCTGCTCGCTTGAAATATATGAAAAGTCAACAAGCGGAACTATCTCACATTGTAGATGGATTAACCGTTTGAGCTTGGCTCATCCGGAGGTCGCTTTTCACTCTTGTTAATGACGGTAAAGAGATGACACGGACAGCAGGAACAGGAAATCTGCGTCAAGCAATTGCTGGCATTTATGGACTGACAACAGCCAAAAAAATGATTGAAATTTCAGCTTCTAATCTGGATTTTGAAGTATCAGGCTATATTAGTTTACCAGAGCTGACGCGTGCCAATCGTAACTACATCACCATTCTCATCAATGGTCGCTACATCAAGAATTTCCTGCTCAATCGAGCTATTTTAGATGGATATGGTAGCAAGCTCATGGTGGGACGTTTTCCGATTGCTGTGATTGATATTCGGATTGATCCATATCTGTTGATGTCAATGTTCACCCGACCAAGCAAGAAGTGCGGATTTCAAAAGAGCGAGAGCTCATGGCCTTGATATCGCAAGCTATTGCTGCAAGTTTGAAGGAGCAAGATTTGATTCCGGACGCATTAGAGAATTTAGCCAAATCAACCATTAACCGAGCAATTAAGCCTGAGCAGACCAGCCTCCTCAAAGAGAACCGACTTTTATTACAGATAAAGAAAGAAATGACTCTCTTTGTGAAACTACAAGGCGTCAGAAGCTCAACCTTCTTTTGAGGAATCTGCCTGATTAGACCAACAACTGCTGATACAGATGAACTCAATTCAAAAAGCTGCTTCTGTCAAATTTGCAGAAAGGCACTCTCCTTCTTACAATCAACTAGATCATCCAGAGCTGGATCAGGCGAGCTTAGAGAGAGCTTTAGATAGCTAAATAGAGAAGAAACTTCAACGTTTCAGAATTGAATATTTCGGCAAATGCACGGCACTCTACCTTTTTGCTCAAGGAAACGGTGGTCTATATTATTGACTAAACATGCAGCTCAAGAGCGAGTAAAAGTACGATATTACCGTGAAAAATCGGAGATGTAGATGCTAGTCAGCAGCAGCTTCTGGTTCCCTATATCTTTGAATTTCCAGCTGATGATATGTTGCGTCTGAAACAACGAATGACCTTTTAGAAGAAGTCGGGATGTTTTTCTTGAAGAATACGGAACCAATCAATTTATTCTTCGTGAACATCCCATTTGGCTCAAAGGAAGAGGGAAATCGAATCAGGTATTTATGAGATGTGCGATGCTGTTTCTCAACCACGAAGTCTCTATCAAGAAACATCGCGCTGAGCTGGCTATTGCGATGAGTTGCAAACGCTCTATTAAAGCCAATCACAGTTTAGATGACTATTCAGCGCGTGATTTGATTTTTCAGTTATCACAATGCGACAATCCCTACAACTGCCCTCACGGTCGTCCCGTTTTGGTCAACTTTACCAAATCTGATATGGAAAAAATGTTCCGTCGGATTCAGGAAAACCATACTAGCCTGAGAGATGGGCAAGACAAACTATTTATAAAGCTTGAAACAGAGGTGGGACGATGAAATCAGTAGTTTGCAGAAACTTGATTTCATCATCCCATCTCCGCACAGCTCGAAAGGTTTGGGGAAACCTTCGAGGCTGGAAATCAAAGTCAAGTGAAACTTGGGTCAAAAGGACTGGAAAAGTTGAGTTATCAACGTATTAGAGTCCACTCAGCAGTGATTGATTGGCACTAAAGTGCCTAATCAATTGAGCATGGGAAACTCTACATTGACTAAAGTCACTAGAGTTTCTCCAAACCACTGCGTCTTATAATTCTATTTATAGAGAATAACAGAAGCTGAGCACTTTGTCTCAGCTCTGTTGTTAAGATTTTATCTGTAATTGAGTTTCAGCGGTGATTTAAGATGTTTGGCTATAGGAATGGGGTTCTTGATGTTCAGCACTTTCTACTCTAAAGTTTGTTATCTAGTCCAAGTAAGTTTTCTTGATGGTCAGATACCTTTGCAGGCTAAGGCTGCGCCGGCAGATAGAAAGAAGAGGAAAAAGATGAGGGATGGATTCCAGGAAGATAGAGTCCTCCTGCGAAAAAGAAGAGGGTGATGGCCAGAAAGAGGATATAGAGGACGTTGACCAGACCAAAGCTTCTGACCTCCTGTTGATAGCCCTCGCTTTCCGAAGTAGTCCACTTGGGTCTGGCTTCTTTCTCATCTGCCTGATCCAGTAGCAGATAATCCGTCGTCACCTGAAAGATTTTGCTCAGTTCGATGACCTTCGATTTCGCGCAAGGTCTCGAGCAGATCTCACTTGGAGATGCTCTGCCGGGAGACATTGACCTTTTCCGCCAGTTGATCCTGAGACCAGCCTCTTTCTTTCGCAGTTCAAAATTGTTTTATTGATTTGCATTTACAAATCTCCTTTCATACTTTCTCTACTTGTATTGTACCATGATTGAGAGAACTTGAACATATAGCCAGCTTTCCTTTTTGTTAACCGAGGTTGCGCTTTATTTGCAGTTTCGTCAGAATATGATATACTAAAAGGTTGAAAAGGAGAAGTCAGTACGAATATTTTAAAGGAATTTTTAAGCAAAATCACAGCCAAATATATTGTAGTGGAGGTGGGCAATTGCCATATCCGCATGTGGCAAATCCTATGCCTACTCAGGTCAGGCTCAATCAGGAGATTCAAGCTTTTTGTTCATCTGGGTGTTAGAGAGGATGCCCAGCCTCTACGGTTTTCGCACAGAGGATGAAAAGCAGCTTTTCTCAATTTGATTTCGGTTTCGGTACTGACCTGTTTCTGCTCTTGATGATATCGTGCCGATGATAATGCCGGTTTGGTGCAGGCTACGAGCAGAAAAACATCACTATCTGACAAAATTTCCTAAAATCGGCAAAAACAGCCCAGCAGATGGTGCTGGACTTAGAAGGCAAGGTTGTGGCAACAGGTGTTGCTCGTAAGCTAGCTGTTGCAGCTACTAGTGACAATAAAGAAGAAGCCATGGAAGCCATGCTAGCTCTAGGGACACTAGGGCAGCTGAACTCAAGAAATCAAGAAATTCTTTTGAAGGAAACCAATGATACACGGAAAACTATATCAAATCTGCCCTCAAAATGCTGGTAAAATAAAGGAGAAAGATGAAATGATGTAGCTAGAGAATAACCTTTATATGTCGCTTATCATGACCAAGAGTGGGGATTCCTGTCTGATGAGCGGGCTTTGATTTGAGTTGCTCTGCCTAGAGACCTATCAGGCAGGACTGTCTTGGGAGACTATTCTTAATAAACGAGCAGCCTGACAAGCTTTTTCATGGCTATGATGTTCATCAGGTGGCAGTCATGACAGATGCGGAGTTAGAAGGCATTTTACAAAAATCCTGCCGTCGTCCGAAATCGTCGGAAAAATCTATGCAACGTGCCAACGCCCAAGCTTTTCTGAAAATAGGCAGAACTTTGGCAGTTTTGATCATTATCTCTGGTCCTTTTGTAGACTTTTACACCGATTGACAATCCTGTCAAGGATTACAAGCAGATGCCTCAAAGACCTGTTGTCTGAAAACTGGCTAAAGATATGAAGAGACGAGGCTTTTGAATTTGTAGGACCAGTCTGTCTCTATTCTTTCCTGCAGGCGGCAGGGTCTTGTCAATGACCATGAGGAGACTTATGATTTTAATTCAGCAAGAAAATAATCAAACGATTTTAAGAGCTTTGCTATCTTTTATGTGAGCAGATCAGCAATATTTATTGGCCGATACTGTTTTATATTTTTCGTAATGTTGCTGTATTTATGATGATATGACATCACTACAAAACCATGACCAAAGTTCCAATCGTAATCAAAATGCTGCCAATCAAGGATTTCATAGTAAAATCCTTGTGTAGAAAGATAAAAGCAAGAATGAGTGTGAGGACAACACTAAGTTTATCAATAGGAAGACCTTGATGCTTCTCCCTCCGCAATGCTCGGTAATATAGAGCCAGAAGCGCCCGTCGCCAATCCAGATAAAATCAAGGAAATCCAACTTTTCTTGCTGATGTTAGCAAGACCGAGTTGCCCTTTGGTCAAAAAGACCATACCCCAAGCCATTAAAACAACGACCACTGTCCGAATAGCTGTCGCTAGATTAGAATTGACGCCAGAAATCCCGATTTTGGCTAAGATATAAGATAGATGTTAGTGCTGCAAATAAAGCAGAAAGAAATGCAAAAACTGCCCACATCATTAAATCTCCTTAAATGTCTTTGTTTTTATTTTTATACATTTGATTCTATCTAACACAGCAAACTAAAGGCACTCAGGCAGTACAAAATTGTCTGTTTTTATATAAACTCTAGTTTTGCTAAGCTAATCCTCATTTTTGAAGAGGCTGGGGCGAAAGTCTCCAACTTCAAAGTATATAAAGCGATAAATCAATGATGTAGAGGATTGCTCAAAGCACGGCTTTGTGGTGATGCGAAGCAAGTCTCAGGGTATTAGCTCAAGCTCGCAAAAACACTTTTGACGAAAACTTTATTTTCTTTATCCACTCGTCTTAACAGTCTCCCCAGACTGTTGAGCAGCTTTGCGGAGGTGAGATTACGAACTAAAAATTTTCAAGATGAGTCTCACCTCACCCCATAATCGAGGTAATCATATTATTGATGTGACACAATTATAGTTATAAATTAGAAGGTTAGCAATTCCAGACTTTTTCTTTTTGAAAAATTTTAGTCTTATCAATTTGCTTTACAGATTCTTTTCTTAAAATGAAGTTTTTAAGATTTTTGTGATAAAAATAAAAATCAATTGCGAATAGTAAGGTAGGAGGTTCTATGAAAGCAGAAATTATTGCTGTGGTACTGAAATTTTGACAGGTCGGGATTGTCAATACAAATGCCCGATTTTTATCGGAAAAATTAGCGAGTCTGGTGTAGATGTGTATTTCCAAACAGCGGTTGGAGATACGAAGTTCGTCTGTTATCCATTTTAGAAATTGCTCGAAATCAGTAATTTGGTCATCTTAACTGGAGGATTAGGCCCACTAGAAGATGACTTGACTAAGCAAACTTTGCAAAATTCTTAAATCGTAGGTTGGTATTTGACCGAATGGCTACGGAGAAATTGGACCGCTTTTTCGCAAAGTCGACCGATTATGCCTGAACACCAAACAATGAGCGGCAAGCTCAGATAGTGGAAGGATCGACCTCTCCAAAACGAAACCGGACTTGCGGTGGAGGCGTGATTGAAGTCGGTGGCGGACTTATGTTGTTCTCCTGACCGCCTAGTGAATTAAAGCCTATGGTAAATAATGAGCTGGTTCCGCTGTTAGCAACTGGTCAAAATTGTATTCAAGAGTCTTGTGATTCTTTTGGTATCGGTGAAAGTCAATTAGTAACCCTTTTAGGAGATTTAATTGATAATCAGACCGATCCGACCATTGCTCCTTATGCTAAGACGGGAGAGGTGACATTGCGATTGTCCACCAAGGCTGCTAGTCAAAATGAAGCAGATATTAAGTTTGCCCATTTAGAAAAAGAGAAAATTTTAGCTGTACAGACTTTGAGAAACAACATTTGTAGATCTTTTCTATGCTTATGGAGATGATAATTCTCTGGGACAAACAGCTTTTTGAACTGTTGAGAAGAGCAGGAAAGACCGTCACAGCAGCTGAAAGTTTGACTGCAGGACTTTTCAAGCAACTTTTGGCAAACTTTGCTGGAGCCCAATGTTTTTAGTGGTGGCTTTGTTACCACAGTATGGAGGAAAGAGCCGAATGCTGGGCATTCTCTTGGCAGACTTAGAAAAGCATGGGTAGTTTCAGCTTTTACAGCGGAGAAAATGGCTGAGCAGGCAAGAAAAATTGACCGCTAGTGACTATGCGGTGAGCTTGACAGGTGGCAGGTCCAGACAGCTTAGAAGGACATCCAGTAGGGACAGTTTATATCGGTTTAGCAACCACAGGATGTTCAGTCTATTAAGGTTAATATTGCTGGTCGCAGTCGGACAGATGTACGTAAAATAGCTGTTCTGCATGCTTTCAATCTGCTACGAAAAACTTTTATTAAAAACGAAAAATATGCTACAATAATTAGATAGGCAAAAATAATTTATCATTATACAGGAGAAATAAATAGCAAAAACATTAGAAGAAATTTCAAAAATTTGGCGAGGAACGTCAAAAAGCGCTAGACACTGCACTTTAAAAATATTGAAAAAGATTTTGGTAAGGGAGCAATTATGCGCCTAGGTGAGCGTGCTGAACAAAAAGTTCAAGTCATGAGTTCAGGTAGTTTGGCATTAGATATCGCTCTTGGTGCAGGAGGGTATCCAAAGGGGCGGATTATTGAAATCTATGGACCAGAGTCTTCTGGTAAGACGACCGTAGCTCTTCATGCGGTGGCGCAGGCTCAAAAAGAAGGCGGTATTGCAGCTTTTATTGATGCAGAACACGCTCTGATCCAGCTTTGCGCAGGCTCTGGGGTTATTATTGATGAACTCATTTTCTCAACCTGACTCAGGCGAGCAAGGCCTGAAATTGCTGGTAAAATTGATTGACTCTGGTGCGGTAGATTTGGTAGTTATTGACTCCGTGGCCGCCCTCGTACCGCGTGCTGAAATTGACGGAGACATTGGAGATAGCCACGTTGGCTTGCAAGCGCGGATGATGAGTCAAGCTATGCGTAAATTGTCTGCTTCTATTAACAAAACGAAGACAATTGCGATTTTCATCAACCAATTGCGTGAAAAAGTTGGTATTATGTTTGGAAATCCAGAAACAACACCTGGTGGTCGTGCCTTGAAATTCTATGCGTCTGTTCGTTTGGATGTTCGCGGAAATACCCAAACTAGGGAACTGGTGATGAAAAAGATACCAATGTTGGTAAGGAAACCAAGATTAAGGTCATGAAGAATAAGGTTGCTCCGCCATTCAAGGAAGCTGTAGAAATCATGTATGGTGAAGGAATTTCTAAAACAGGCGAGTTGATTAAAAATTGTGACAGACCTTGATATTATCAAAAAGCGGGTGCTTGTATTCTTATAATGATGAAAAGATTGGTCAAGGGTCTGAAAATGCTAAGAAATACTTAAGGATCATCCAGAAATTTTTGATGAAATTGATCATAAAGTTCGAGTGCATTACGGTTTGATTGAGGATGATGCTGAAGATGAAAAAAATGCAGAAGCAACCAAATCAACAAACAAAGTAGAGGAAGTCACACTAGATTTGATGACGCGATTGAGATTGAGGAATAATTTTTAAAAATAGGTCGCAAGACGGAGGGATTTGTGGTATAATATAGTAAAGGATAATAGTACCGTGTATGCGAAAGGAGTACTTATATGATTACAATTTATACTGTCTCAAGTTGCACTAGTTGTAAAAAGCAAAAACATGGCTCAATGCTCACCAGTTAACTTATAAAGAACAAAATCTTGGTAAAGAAGGATTATAAAAGAAGAGTTGTTAGATATTCTAACAAAAACTGAAAATGGAGTTGCAAGTATTGTGTCTTCAAAAATCGTTATGCAAAAGGTTTAGGCGTAGATATCGAAGAATTGAGTGTGAGTGAAGTGATTGATTTGATTATGGAAACGCCACGTATTTTGAAAAGTCCTATTCTAGTAGATGATAAACGTCTTCAGTAGGATACAAAGAAGATGATATTCGTGCATTCTTACCTCGCCTCGGTTCGTAATGTTGAAAATACAGAAGCGTGTTTACGCGTAGCCTTTGTAAAGAGTGGAATTTCACTCTATTTTCGATGTTTATTGATATTAAAAATATGATAAAAATAAAGGATGAGGAGGAGTTATCCATGAAAAGAAGCCTGATTCTATTAACCATTATTCTCACAGTCTTAGCAGGTTGTGGTCAAAAGAAAGAAACAAAATCAAAACAAGGCAATCAATTGATAGTACGTTGCCAGTTATTGCAAAACGCTGAAAAAGAAACAGTTGTGACAAAAACCTTATCATTCCCTTAAAAACAGCTGAAGGGTTCAACAAACACAAAACAATTACTTACAAAGACGATCAATTTTAAGTTTAACGATTGAGCAAACTCATGCTGATGAAAGAAGAAATGAAAAAAAGTAGTTGTGGAAGTTGAGTTGAGGCGCAAAAAGTTATTGGAGAAATCTTTATTGAAGATGAAAAATTTACACAAGCAAAAAGTTTGAAGGTTTTTCGACCTCTTTGAAATTATAAATGAGCAAGAATTGAAGCGAGTTCATACTTTTGATTTTCAAGTTTTGGATGTTAATAAGGGCGTTGATACTGAATATTTAAAAATATGAAATTAAAAAGAATTTTTAAAAATGAAACCAAAAAGAATATGTTGAAGATCAGATTGCGAGTGGTGCAACGGAAGTCAATCAATAACTGTCAATCATTGGTTGCCTTTTTAGACAGGTTGTTTTGATGACGCTTACAAAAATGGTATACTATTCTTATAAAGTTCTAAAATACAAGGAGGATATTTTTATGAGAAAAATCGGTTGTTTTTGTTAGGAGCAAGTTTGTTGCTGCTAACAGCTTGTGGTCAAAAACCGTCAGAATTAGTCAGGGATAGTAAGACTGGTTCGAGTGTTGTGAAAAAGGATTCTGTTGTGACCAAGTCTTTTTCAACAAAAACAGACTGTCCAAGGGATTGAACAAACACTTACGCAAACTATTTCTATGAAGGAAAAACCTTTAAGAAGTTTGTGATAAATCTGAACAAATACTTCTGAAAATATGAAGAGTGTATTAGCGGTCAAGATTTAGAAAGCACTAAGCCGCACTTGATTTCTGCTTTTGAAAAAGGCTGCAGGATTGACAATTTAAGTCTTTAAGCAGTGTTGATGTTAAAACAGACATTACAAAAGACTATAGCTATTAAAGTTATAATCAATATTGATATGAGCAAATCAACCTTGATGAAGCATCAAAACTGGATACATATGGCTCTATGTTTTCAACTATTAAAAATTTAACACCCAAACAATATATTGAATCTGTCAAAGCAGCTGGAGCTAAAGAAGTTGCAAATCCATGATTTTATAGGTGTATAATGAAACAAAAAGAGGCTGGGACAAAAGTCCCTAACCTCGTCAGATTTTTATGAGTTTTTGTGTTGCAGTGGTTGAGTGAGTTCTATGCGGTTGATAAATCAACCGTTACAGCCCTACTAACTGTGTGGGTGGGACGACAAAATCAAATTTCTTCGAAATTACTGATTTTTGTCCCACTCCCTTTTTCAACACCTTCATTTGTGAAAAAGTCTTTGAAAGTGCTATAATATGGGTATTCTAGTGAAAGAAGGTAATTGTGGGATTTACAGATGAGACAGTACGTTTTAATCTTGATGATTCAAACAAAAAGAGATTAGTGAAACATTGAAAGATGTCTATGTGTCGCTGAATGAAAAGGGCTATAACTCAATCAACCAAATCGTAGGATACGTACTTAGTGGTGATCCCGTATGTATCTCGCTATAATAATGCACGAAATCAAATTGTAAAATATGAACGTGATGAGATTGTAGAAGAATTAGTTCGTTATTATTTGAAAGGGCAAAGGCATTGATCTCTAATGAGAATTATGGGTTAGATGTTGGTTCAAAAACAGTCGGTGTCGCGGTTAGTGATCCACTGGTTTTACAGCTCAAGGACTTGAAATTATTCTATTGATGAAGAAAAAGGGAATTTGGTTTTGATCGTTTAAGTGAGCTTGCAAAAGAATATAAGGTTGAGAAGTTTGTTGTAGGACTCACCTAAAATATGAACAACACAAGCGGACCACGTGTAGAAGCAAGTCAAGCTTTATGGTGCTAAGATTGAGCAATTATTTCATTTGCCAGTTGAATACCAAGATGAGCGTCTAACAACGGTAGCTGCGGAGAGAATGCTGATCGAGCAAGCGGATGGTAGAAAGAAGCGAAAAAGTGATTGATAAGCTCGCAGCGCAGCTCATATTGCAGAATTATTTAGATCGAAATTTTTAATAAACTAAAGGAGAAAACATGGCAATACGATCATAACCATGACCATGAACACGAAGAGCGTGAATTGATTACGCTAGTAGACGAGCAAGGAATGAAACTTTGTTTGAAATTCTCTTGACCATTGACGGAAAAAGAAGAATTTGGTAAAAACTATGTTCTCTTGATTCCAGCTAGCGCAGAAGAAGATGAAAATGGCGAGTAGAAATTCAAGCTCTACTGTTTACTGGAAAAATGAAGACGGAACAGAGGGTGACCTCAACCAATTCCAGAAGATTCAGATGCTGAATGGGATATGATTGAAGAAGTTTTCAATAGCTTTATGGAAGAATAAAAATTGCGTACACTAGCTTTTCGTATTCACAAACAATGAAGAGATTGAAAAGGCTGTGTGAATAGTTATTTTATGTATACGAATGAGTGGTTGGTAATTCCCTATGTGAGCAAGAGTTCCAGCTATTCAGTGAATTGTGGGTGTGACATGAACCAAAGTCTGGTTCTGTCTTACCCCTTTTGCTGGGAGAAGAATATGAATGAAATTGAAAACGTGGCTAGAGAGTCGCATTGGTTTAAATTTTTCGCTCTGGTTTAGAGCGAATGAGACAGGCTATAAAAGTCTTTTTGGATCATCCTGAAGAAAAATTATCCCATTATTCATGTGACAGGAACGAACGGAAAAGGCTCAAGCATTGCTTTTATGAGTCAATTATTTGCAGAGCATAAAAAGAAGGTGGGAATCTTTACGTCACCTCATAGTGGTGAGTATTCATGATCGGATTTTGTGTCAATTATAAACCAACTTCGACAAGGATTTTGTTAGAATTGAGGCCGTATTCAAGCAATGGAAAGGCAACTTTGCGGACACAAGATCCATTATCTTATTTTTGAAATTTTAACACTCATAGCTTTTATTGTATTTCAAAGAAGAGCAGGTAGATGTGGCTTTAATTGAGGTGGGAATTGGTGGACTTTTAGATGCAACAAATGTAGTGATAGAGATGTTATGGTTGTAACGTCTGTAGGATTGGATCATCAAGAAACATTAGGAAACCCATAGTAGTAATTGCGGAGCAGAGCAGGATTTTAGAGAAAAAGTGGCTGTCATCGGACCGCTGACTGAAGAAGCGAGAAGAGTCTAGAACTGCGCGAGAAAAGCTAGATGTTGTTTTTGTACGAATATGGCAGAGATTTTTCTGTTTTCAAAGGACAATTTTTCAGCTCAGATGTGAATATTCCTCATCTAAAGTTGGAGCTTTCAGTAGGTACTTATCAAGAAGAAAATGCCACTGTTGCTTTGCAAAAGTCTTTTTATTTATGAAACAGCAAAATTGGCAACCACAAGTGAAATGGATACGAAAGCTCTGCAAGAGACACATTGAGCAGGGAGGCTGGAATATTTTGAGCGAGGAATTTATCTGGACGGGGCTCACATTTTACCAGCTTTATCCCGTTTGGTGGAGTTTATTCTCCAGCAAGAACGGAAAGAAATCTTTCTTTATTCGGTGCTTTGAAACGCAAAAATTATCAGGGATGCTGTCTTATCTTCAGCAGGAATTGCCTCATGTGCAGTTGTTCGTAACGACTTTTGAGGATGACGGTGCAATAGATAAGCAGAATTACAACCGAAACCTACGTTTCTCTTACCGGGAGTTTATCGAACACCTCGTTCAAAGCGCTAATGACAATCAGCTCCTTTTTGTAACAGGTTCTCTTTATTTTATTGCGGAAGTTCGTGCTTTTTGGAGAAAGAAATTGACTGATTAGAATGGTGAATGGTATAATAGAAATGTAGATAAAGGAGGGAAAATGGCACATTTAAAGAAATTCAGCTACGTCACATCTGATAGGACTTATCATTTTGACATCGTGTACCAAGTCTAACCAAACTTCACCGTTCTCTCAATCTGTCTCAAGCAGCCAATCAACTCACAGTCTCAGTGAGAGTAGTGTTTCGCCAACTATTGCAGAAAATTCGTCAGAAAAATTAGACGGTACTTATAAAGGTATGGACGAAGAAGATGAGATTACTTTGGTTATCAAAGGAAATAGTGGTACGTGGACAGAAAAAGAGCCAAACGGTAAAGAGAAAGTAAAACAGGTGAGCATTGATCCGACAAATCAGCGAATGACGATTGGTGATGACATTGAGCGTTATATGATTGATGGCAAAACAGTTAACGATTGAGGATATTGAGCAAGAAATGGAGAAAATGATACAGTTGTTTTAATGAAGCACAACTTGTCTAATGTTGGTGCAAAAATTTCTGATAAAAATTTGATATAAGCTTATGAAAACTAGGACGACGTTAGGGCTTTTAAGTTTATTGATTCATCAAGTCGATATGAGAAGCTGCATTTGTTTTAGCGAATTATTCACAAAGGGGCTTGTTTCATGAACTTTATCTGTTGCTTCTAACCGCTTTCTAAATTGGTAGGACAACAATCAGTATTCTAGTTAAAATGTAGAGAGGGGTAGGAGTGAAAGGGCTGGTTACGAACCACAACTTTTCTTTTTACCTTTTTGCTCTAATGAAAATACTTTGAATATCGAAGAATGAGTAATTCATTGATTTATTAGGGAATCCCTGCTTTATACTCAGTACTAAATAAAAACAGGGAGAGAACATGAATTTTAGGAAATTTCAGCTATTGATGTCAAAATATGGTTTTAGTATCATTATTATGGGCGCTAGAACTGGCACTTGTGGTTTTTCTTTGGCTACTGCTGATGCCTACTTTATGGATTGTCTTTGTGATTTTATTCAGTCTGGCAACGATTTTGCAGCGATTGTCAATCGTTCAATGACACCGGAAAGTAAAGTAACTTGGCTCTGGTAGCGTTTTGTTCCAGTCATTGGCCCCTTTGCTTTTATTTTGATGTTTTGACGAGCGCCGATTGTCTCAGAGGTGAACTGGAAACAGCTATATGGATCAGACGAAATTTCGTGAGGACACAGCTATGAGTTGCGTGGTTAGACTTGAAAACAGATAACCAGCTTTACGGATTATCAAGTCGCTTCAGCATGGATCATAATGCGGATGTTTACGATGGCACGGAATCGCACTTTTTCCCTTTGGGGAGAAGAGATGTTCCAGAAAATGCTGGAAGATTTACGCAAAGCAGAAAAATTTATGGAATATTACATTGTGGAAGAAGGTATCATGTGGAATAGTATTTTGATATTCTGCGTGAAAAGGCAGCCCAAGGTGTGGAAGTGAAATGCTCGATGGACATTACTGTATGGCAACTCTTCCGGAGATTATACCAGCCGATTGCAGGCTAGCGGCGATTGACGCTCATAAGTTTAACAAAGTGATTCCGCGGATGACGGTAGGCTATAATAACCGAGATCATCGGAAAACTTCGTCGTTGATCGGGCAGATTGGCTATACTGGTGGTATTAATCTGGCAGATGAATCATCAATCACATCGAGCGATTTGGTCACTGGAAAGACGGTGGGATTCGTCTGAACGGGCGTGCTGTAAAAGCCTTTGACACGGCTGTTTCTGATGAACTGGTATATCAACCGTGGGAAAATCAGTGATTTTCGATCGCTATCATTTGGACAACAAAGCTGTAGATGCGTCAGGGCTCTATATTCCGTGATGGAAGCGGACCGGAGCCCATGCATAAAGCTCCGGGCGGGTAAAAATGTCTGATCGAAAACATAATCAGCCAGGCGACAGATTATGTGTGTATATTGCCACGCCGTATTTAATCATTGATTGATGATTTGACGGAAGACATCAACAAATGCTGCTATGGGGGGTAGATGTCCGTCATCAGGACACCTTATATTCCCGGATATCATTCAGCTTATTACGCGAGGAGCTTATCCTGATTTAATGGCGGTTGGGGTTCGGATTTATGAGTATACACTGGGCCTTTATTCACAGTAAGCATGGAGGCTGATGATGATTTTTGGTGTTGTCGGAACAATCAATTTTGATTATCGCAGCTTAGTTCATCACTATGAAAAATGTTGTTTTGATGTATAAAACGCCTTCTATGTTTTGACTTGAAGAGATTTTGAGGAATTGTTTGAAACCTCACAAGAAATACATGAAGATACCATTAAAAATACCTGGTATCAACGCTTGATTAAAGAAATTGTCGAATTATTTGCACCGATGCTATAAAAATTTCTCTGTAATGAGGAATTTCTTTTCTTTTTACGAATAATCTAGTAAAAGGAGGCAGAATGGTTATCGATTTAACAGCGAAGAAAAGGAATTTTTGAAAGAGTATGTACTGTGTTACTCACTCGTTTTCGAGAATTGAATACTACACTTTACTTTTGAAAAGATGCAGAACCCGTCAGAATCAAGCTGACAGATAGGGAAGATTTTGATATACCAGATAAGACTGATATCAAGGAGAATCTTTTATGTACGATACAATGCCCTGAACAAGAGATGAAAGAGACAGTAGTAGAGACGCTTCACGAAGAGAACGAGAAAAATCGGTTTTTATAGAGCCAACGTCGACTCCTTTTGTCGTTTTTATTTTTGTGGAGCTGATTATTGAGCGTTTTAAGTGTTGCGTTAATCCATTTTGACCAACCTTTCTACCAATCTGCAATCTCAAAAATTTATATGCAGGTTGGGCAATGGCGCAAGGGCAGGTTATTTTATAGAAATATTTATGGAACGAGTGGTCTGCTTTTATTATCTAGCTAATTGGGTTGGTAGTCTCTTTATGGGCAATATTTTCTTTGCGGCAATGCAATGCTTGGCTTTGTTTGTTGCAGGAATTTATCTGTTTAAAATCGTATATCAATTAACGGCTGAAAAAAACACTTCTATCAAAATCCTTTCTTTATTCTATTGTTTGACGCTCGCTTTAGGCTGGGGCGGCTTATACTCTAGTATTTTTGCTTTCCCATTTGTCTTTGGATCGCTGTACTTTCTGATGCGTTAGTGACAGGAGAAGCAAGCGACAGAGGTTTTATTGGCTTGGGAGCACTTGTCGCTGATTCTATGATTGATCCGGTGACGAGCCTTTGTATTTTTATTTGGTGACTTTCCTTGCTCTGCTAGTTTATAATATTTGGGCAAAGAAAAAAGCGCACGGTCTGTATCAATTATTTGCCATTTTGGTAGGATTCTCGCTTGTATTTTATCCGCTAGGTTATTATACGGTTTTGAATGGCAGTTTTGGACCTGCTGTTAGTCAGATCTTTATCCTTGGGATAGCTTGCACTTTTTCAGGACAGCATTTATTGTACAATGGTTTGCTTTATGGAGGACTTAGTATTGGACTTGGTATAGTTGTGACTTGGGTGAGAAGTTTTTCATTGCCAACGAATTCTTTAGAACGATTTCTACAACTCTTTAGTTTTTTAGCCTCTCTCTTGTTGTGTTTGTTTTTCTTTTGCCAGATCTGGGGAGCCTCTCAACTGTTGCCGATTTTGCCATTTTTTATGGTTCTAGTCAGTATGTGGCTTGGAAAGCAGTCATTCCATAGAGGTGGAAGGCACAGTAGAGTTCAAAAATCTTCGTCTGCTTTCGGAACTTATATTACAGAATGCTTTTTACCGCTTTTAGCCATGATTTACTTAATTGCTTTTCCGTTTGTCAATCAGTATGTTTTATCAACAGGCGAAACAAGTGAGCGTATTTCGCGGCAAATTATATCAAGAGCAAATCAAAGAATACTGATAAAATCTATGCTTTGGGACACAACGGCAGCTCTCTACCAAGTGAGTGGGCGCCTATCTGCGGTACTCGATTTTAACCTCAGCTTGTACCAAGGAACAGACGAAAATCAAATGTCCCTTTAGTGAATAACTTGAAAGAAATGCCTCCAACTTATATTTTGTCAACAATCAAGTGTCTCTTCTGCAAGATATCAAAACAATTAAAGAAAATTATCAGCAGACAGACCTAAAAACTCAATCATTTCAAGCTCTATAAGTTGAATATCAAATCAATATCTTGTGTTTAAAATAAAATTTAAAGTTTTTCACCACAAGATATTGATATTGGAGTGATATAATATGTTTTATCATGAATGGAGGAGCTCATGATTGCATTAAAAGAAGAAACAGTACAAGGATTTGCTGATATTTATGAGAAAACGTGACGGTCGTCGTGGCGTTTGACGCAGACAAGATTCACAAAGCTCTTGTCAAGGCTAGCCAAGAAGCAACGACGATGACTCGTTGTTAGAAGCAAAACTTGAAGGTATTACCAATAAAATCGTAGCAGAAGTGATTTCACGTTTTCCTGCGGGCGTTAAAATCTATGAAATTCAAAATATCGTGGAACACGAATTACTGAATGCCAAATGAATACGCCATTGCAGAAAGTTATATCACTTTACCGTACCCAACGCGATTTTGCGCGTTCAAAAGCAAAACAGATATCAACTTCACAATCGGCAAATTGCTGAATAAAGATCAAGCAGTTGTCAATGAAAAATGCCAATAAGACAGATGACAAGCTTTTCAATACTCAACGTGATTTGACTGGCGGGAATTGTTGAGAAATCGATTGTTTGCAAATGCTGCCACCACATGTGGCAAATGCACACCAAAAAGGAGACATCCACTATCACGATTTGGATTACAGTCCTTATACACCGATGACGAATTGCTGTTTGATTGATTTAAGGGCATGTTGGCAAATGGCTTTAAGATTGGAAATGCTGAAGTCGAAAGTCCGAAATCCATTCAAACAGCGACTGCACAAATCTCCAAATCATTGCAAACGTAGTTTCTAGTCAATATGGTGGTTGCTCTGCTGACCGAATTGATGAAGTTTTGCGCCTTTATGCTGATTATGAAAAACATTTGAAGGATGCATGTGAATGGGTGCTTTCCTGAAAAGCAAGAAGAGTTTGCCTGGACAAAGACTAAAAAGACATTTATGATGCCATGCAGTCTTTGAATATGAAATCAATACCTTGTTTACGTCAAATGGACAAACCCCATTTACATCGCTTGTTTTTAGTCTCGCAACAATCGTTTTGAAAGAGAAATTGAAAAAGCGATTCTTCAAACCGCATCAAAGGTCTTGGCTCTGAGCACCGTACAGCCATCTTCCCTAAATTGATTTTTACATTGAAGCGTGGCTTGAATTTGGAACCCGGTAGTCCAAACCACGACATTAAGCAGTTAGCCTGGAATGCGCTCACGAAACGGATGTACTCAGATGTCTGGTCTTACGACAAAATTGTGGAATTAACGGGTTCTTTTTAAAGTTCCAATGGGCTGCCGTTCTTTCTGTACAGGCTGGAAAGATGAAATGGACAAGAAGTCAATTTCTGGTCGTATGAATCTTGGGGTTGTAACTGTCAACCTTCCAAGAACTGCTCTCGAATCTGAAGGCAACATGGATAAATTCTGGGAAAATCTTCAATGAACGGATGAATATCGCTGAAGATGCGCTCGTCTCATCGTGTGGAACGCACAAAAGAAGCAACGCCAGCTATCGCTCCTATCCTTTATCAATACGGCGCTTTTGGGCAACGTCTTGCAAATATGACAAGGTAGATCAACTCTTTTAAACATCGCAGAGCAACGGTTTCTCTTGGCTACATCGGTCTGTAGGAAGTAGCGACTGTCTTTGCTGGTGAATGGGAAACACAATTCAGAAGCTAAGAAATTTAAGTAGACATTGTTCGTGAAATGAAACGCCGTGTCGAAGAGGGTCTGACCAATATGATTATCACTTCAGTTTACTCCACACCGTCTCGAAAGTCTGACCGACCGCTTCGCCATCTGGATACAGAAAATTTGGTCTTGTAAAAGATATTACAGATAAGGAATACTATACGAATAGTTTCCACTATGATGTCCGTAAAAATCACGACACCGTTTGAAAAATTAGATTTTTGAAAAAGATTATCCAGCGGCTGGGCTTCAGGAGGCTTTATCTCACTACTGGAATATCCTGTTCTACAACAAAATCCGAAAGCACTCGAACCAGTCTGGGACTAAAGCGCACGATCGTGTGAGCTATCTGGGAAACCAATACCTGATTGACCATTGTTATAAGTGCATTTTGAAGGGATTTCACGCCAACAGAACGTGGATTTACTTGTCCAAACTGTGGCAATAGCGATCCTAAGACAGTTGATGTTGTCAAGCGAACTTGTGGTTATCTTGAAACTCTCAAGCCCGTCCGATGGTAAATGGACGTCACAAGGAGATTTTCAGCTCGTGCAAACACATGAATGGTTCAACAATCAAGTTCGAAGGACATCATGTAGAAAAGTAGGAACTTTCATGGGAAAAATATCAATCAGACGATAAAGGAAAAGCACAAGTGACACGCTATCATGAAAAGCATTCCCAAAGGCGGAGTCAATAAAAAGATCGTTGCAAATTTGCAGAGAACAATTCTACAAAAACAAAGAAAAATAGGAGAAAGAGGAGGTTTGCATGAAGCTAGTCTCAATTTCTCTATCAAGGTGAGAAAATGGAATTAAGACGACCAAGATTAGAAGATAAAGAGGCGGTGATAGACCCCGATACTAGAATTTGAAAGGTCGAATGCTGCACACGATGGCGGTTTTGGGACAAGGGAAAATTTCGTTTATGAAGATTGATCGCTGGAAACCAAGATGCGGAAATGGGTCTCAATATTCCCTAATACATGGGTGCCGGCTATACAGTTTGTTGCCTTTGATAAAGGACAGGCTGTTGGCTTTCTAAATTTTACGCTTGCGTCTGAATGAACATTTACGCGGGACATGGTGGTCATATTGGTTATAGCGTTCGTCCAACTATGCAGGGGAAGGGCTATGCGACCGCTATGTTGAAAAGAAGCGGCTTTGTCGTTGCTTCAAAGAATATCCACCGAGTGCTAGTTACTTGTGCGGGAGGACACCATGCTAGTAGGGCAGTTATTTTAAAACGGGGCATATTAGAAGACATCCGACAGGGCACCTGAACGCTATTGGATAGATTTGAATTAGGAGTAACTTTTATGGAATTACGAAGACCAGAATTGGCAGATAAAGAAGGATACTTGAAATGATTGCAGAATACAAAGAGCAGGGGCTTCATGAATGGTGGTGGAAAGCACTTGGGCATGTGCAGAAAATACGAAGATTGGTTGCAAAATCAATCGTGATCAAGAGGCAGGACTGAATTTGAAAGAAGAGTGTTCCAACTATTTTTGTTTGCTTCCCTTTGTAGATGATCGTGCATTAGGGTTTTTAGGGCTTCGTATGACACTAAATGATTTTTTACTTAGAGTTGGGCGGGCATATTGGCTAGTGGCATTCGGCCCAGTGAGCGGATAGGGTATGGTAAACAACAATTAGCCTTGGCTTTACTTGAAGCCAAAAAATTAGCGCTCTCTCCCGTTCTGATTACTTGCGATATGGATAATGCTGCTAGTCGAGCAGTGATTTTGGCCAATGGTGGAGTGTTGGAAGACGTATGAGATGGGAAAAGAGCGTTATTGGATAGAGTTAGTAGAAAATGACATGGAATACACTCGAAACCAGGTGAGTGGAAAAGGAAGAGTTGCTAAGGGCATTATTGACTCACAAAGCTTTTTAATTTTGTAGATGGCGAAGGAGTGCAATTCTCTATGTCAGCGGCTGCATGTTTCATCTGTGAGGGCTGTTACAATGTAGCAACTTGGTCTTTCAATGCAGGGATTCTTTATACGCATGAGCTGAAGAGCAAATTATGAAAGATCTAGCAGAGCCCTATGTTCAAGGGTTGACTTTGCTTGGCGGAGAGCCTTTTCTCAATACAGGTATTCTCATTCCCTTGGTTAAGCGGATTCGTAAGGAATTGCCAACAAAGATATTTGGTCTTGGACGGCACACATGGGAAGAAATGATGTTGGAAACACCTGATAAATTGGAACTTCTCAGTCTCATTGATATTCTTGTTGATGGTCGTTTTGATAAAGCCAAGAAAAATCTCATGCTGTACTTGAGGTTCTTCCAACCAACGAATCATTGATGCAAAAAGTCTTCAAAGTTGAAAAGTTATCATCTGGGATAGGCTAAATGACAGCAAAGAAAAATTTCGAGCAAGTTAATCGAGACAAAACAGAATAATGAACAAGTGAGAGGTTGGACTTGATTCCAGCTTCTTCTGAATTGGTAAAAATATCCATGGTTATTTGATGTCTTTTGCTCATATTGTATACTTCATAAACATCTAGGCAATTGTGTGAGAGTGATTGACGATGGTTTCGACTGTACTAAAAATAAGAAAGTGAGAAGTGCCTTTAATGTTTTTTGGAGTTTCTCCCACTTTCTTTGCCTGTATAATGGCTAAAAATGTTAGAAGGAAAATGTATTCATAGATGAAAGTTTTAAGAATTTTTAAAGAACGTTTAACATTTAGTTGTTTTATGCTATAACATGGATAATAAAATGAATATTTTTACAGGAGTTTCAAATGGTCCAAAAAGATCGCGCTCTTCTAAGAAGAAAAAGCAATCGAATCTTAAATATTGCTTGCTAGTCATCTTTGCATTGTTAGCAGCATTGTTAATATTTTCAATGTTCCGATATAACATTTTAGCCTTTCGATACATGAATGTTTTTGGTATCAATCTTGCGTAGCAGTTGGAGCACTAGGAACTGGCTTTAATTTTTAAAAATAAAGCGCGTGTCACAACGACGATTATACTGATTTTTAGCGACTTGGTAAGTTCGGGTGCGATGGCTGCGGTTAAAGAAGTGTTAGATTTGTCTAATGGCTTAAATTCAACCTCCAACCACTCTGAATATGAAATGAGTGTAGTGGTACTGAAAAATAGCGATATCAAGGATATTAGCCAAGTCAAAAATGTTCCAGCACCAACGGCAAATGATGCAAATAATATCAAGGCATTGACAAATAACCTAGCGCAAATTAAAAAGTGAACCTGACGGTTGACCAGTCATCTTCTTATCTGGCAGCCTATAAGTCTTTGATGAACGGTGAAGTGAAGGCTATGGTGCTAAACAGTGTCTTTGAAAGTGTCATCGAAAACGAATATCCAGACTACGCTTCAAAAATTAAGAAAATCTATACTTACAAGACTAGTAAAAAGATTGAAAACGCTCAGTCACCAGCTACTAATAACGATGTCTTTAACATCTATGTCAGTGGTATTGATACTTATGGTCCCGTTTCGTCTGTATCTCGTTCGGATGTGAATATCATCATGACAGTGAATCGCAAAACAAAAAAAGTGTTATTAACAACAACACCGCGTGATGCTTACGTACCGATTGCTGATGGTGGCAACAATCAAAAATGATAAATTGACGCATGCTGGCATTTATGGTGGGAAGCGTCCATTCACATTGGAAAATCTCTATGGCATTAAAACCAACTATTACATCCGACTCAATTTCACTTCTTTCCTTAAACTCGTGGATTTGCTAGGTGGAATTGATGTTTATAATGATCAAGGGTTTACCTCTTATACAAATGGGAAAATTATCCGATAGGAGACCTTCATCTCAAAATTCTGAGCAGGCTGGGCTTTGTGCGAGAACGATATTCATTGAGCGGCGGAGATAACTGACCGTGGTAAAAATCAAGAAAAAGTAATTAGGCAATTATTAAAAAGTTGACTTCAACACATGCTTTTGAAGAATTACAATGAGATTATTTCAGGTTTACAAAATTCAGTTCAAACCAATATGAGTCTTGAAACGATGATGAATCTCATTAATACACAACTAGAATCTGGCGGTAGTTATATCGTGACTTCAAGCTGTTACAGGCGTGACGGACAGACTCTGTCTTATGCTATGCCAGATGCGAATCTTTACATGATGGAATTAAATCAAGATAGTTTGAATGCAGCCAAAGCGGCACTCAGAAAGTGATGGAAGGTAAATAAGATTGATTGATATTCATTCGCATATTGTGTTTGATGTAGATGACGGTCCCAAGACATCAGGATACGCGAGAGCTTTTGACGGAAAGTTATCGCCAAGGAGTTCGAACGATTATTTCAACTCTCATCGTAGAAAGGGAATGTTTGAAACTCCTGAAGAAAAATCGCGGCAAATTTTCATGAGGTTCAGCAAATCGCTAAAGAAGTGGCGGACGACCTCACCATTCTTTATGGTGCCGAAAATTTACTATACCGACGATATTTTTAGAAAAACTCGATAAGAAAAATCATCCCAACTTTAGGCGGAACGAGTTATGCTTTAATTGAATTTAGTATGACGACACCATATAGGGAAATCCAGCGCTTTAAAACAATGTGCTCCGTTTAGAATTACACCAGTTGTAGCTCATATTGAGCGTTATCATTGCTTGAGAATGAAACGAAAAAGTGCAGGATTTGATTAACATGGGTTGCTATATGCAAAATCAACAGCTCCAGCGTCCTCAAACCGAAGTTATTTGGTGAAAGTATAAACTCATGAAGAAGGGGCACAATTCTCATGGAGCAGGATTTAGTGCACTTTTGGTGGCAAGTGATATGCACAATTTAGGTCCACGACCTCCTTATATGCAGGAAGCTCACCAAATTATCTCTAAAAAGTATGGCAAAGCATATGCTGATGCACTATTTCGCGAAAATCAAGAAATATTATTAAAAGACGAATTAATTTAGGAGAAGAAATGAAAAATCAAGATAATCAGACGGTAGAAATTGATGTTCTATCATTAGTTAAGATCCGTGGAGACGAAAATTTCATCGTTGTGACCGCTTTTGTAATGGCTATTGTTGCTTTAGGCTATAGTACTTTTATTATAAAAACCGAATTATACTAGTACAACTCGTATTTACGTTGTAAATCGACAAGCCAATGAAAATTCTACTCTTACCAATCAAGACCTTCAAGCTGGGACATACTTGGTAAAAAGACTACAAAGAAATTATTTTATCTCAAGATGTGTTAGCAAAAGTGATTGATGACTTGAAGTTACATGTACAACCAAGCGCATTAGCTAAAAATCAATGTCACTGTCCCAACGGATACGCGTATTGTGTCTATCGCTGTTTCAGATGGGATGCCAAAGAAGTTGCGTCTATTACATAGTTTGCGTCAAATTGCAGCTGAAAAATTATTGCTGTTACAAAAGTATCCGATGTAACAACGTTAGAAGAGGCAGAAGTACCAAACTTCCCTTTCACCAAATATTAGACGCACACCTGATTGGTTTTCTGCAGGTGGGTTTTAACTCAGTTGTGATTCTTGTCGTTGAAGTGTTAGATGACCGAGTGAAAAGCCAGAAGATGTGGAAGAAGCGTTGGGAATTACTCTTCTTGGAGTTGAGCCAAATAGAATAAACTATAAGAGGGGAAAATAATGCCGAGTTTAGAATTAGCTAAAAATAAAGAAAAACGATAAAGAAACAGAAGAATACTACAATGCCTCAAGAACTACATTATTCAGCTTAGTGGGGATAATATTACAACATTGCTGTCACTTCTGTACATCCCGGAGAAGGAAGTCAACGACTTCTACAAATCTAGCCATTGCTTTTTGCACGTTCAGGATATAATACTTACTAATTGACGCAGATATTCGTAACTCTGTCATCGTCAGGGATTTTTAAAACGCGTGATAAAATCACAGGTCTGACAGATTATCTAGCAGTGGACAGATTTGTCAAACGGTTTATGCGAAACAAATATTGACAATCTATTTGTGATTGAAGCTGGACAAGTCTCACCCAATCCAACAGCTTTTATTGCAAAGTAAAAACTTTGGTATCATGATTGATATTCTCAGAAACCATTATGATTATATCGTTGTTGATACACCACCGATTGGACTGGTCATTGATGCGGCTATCATTACTCAAAAATGTGATGCTAGCGTTTTAGTCGTCGGGTCAGGAAATGTAAAACGGAAAAACATTGCAAAAGGCAAAAGAACAATTAGAGCAAACCGGAACACCATTTTTGGGAGTTATTCTAAATAAATGATATACAGTTAGAAAAATATGGCTCCTACGGAAATTATGGAAATTATGGCAATTACGGAAATTACGGAAAGAAAAAGTAGAGATTAGCACTTAGGAGTAGGGATGTTTGAAAAATAGAAATGAGTTGCAAAAACAGGAATTGCTTTTATTCAACTAATTGCAGTTTTTGTGGTGATTACGATTAGAAATTTAATTTCAAACTTTAGTCTCAACTAATAAAGATATTGTGATGTTAATGCTGCTACATATTGTTGCTTTTATATTAGCAATTATAACTATCATTTTTCAACGTGGCTATTTAATTGAATTTACCGAGACACTGAAATACAGTGCTTTTTATGCAGTCATTATCACATTCTTCTTTATGCTGGGAGGAAACTTTTCATTATCTCGTAGCAATCTCATCTTTTTATCTTGTTGAATGCTTTGGGTGTTTATTGCATTAATCTATTAATCAAGCAACATATGCACGAGTACATCCAAGATTAAAAAGCAGTAAAAATACTCATCATTACGGTTTCTAATCGTTCTAGACAGAATTTTAGAGCAATTAACCGAAGCGCGCACATTTAATGAATGTATAGTAGCTATCTCAGTATTTGATAACTCGCGTTACCAACATCCGACAATCCAAACGATACCAAAAGAACGTCTCATCGAATTTGCAACTCGCTCTGTTGTAGATGAGGTTTTTATTAGCTTGCCGAGCGATTGCTATTCCATTGAAGATTTAGTTATTCAGTTTGAGAATATGGGAATCACCGTTAATGTGAATATTAACGCCTTGGATTTTCAAATTGGTGAGAAGAAGCTTCAAGAAATTGCTGGCTTTAGCGTGGTCACTTTTTCAACAAATTTCTACAATTATAGCCATATCATTGCTAAAAAGAGTTTTGGATGTCATTGTTCTCTCTTGGACTTCTTATATGTGGAATTGCAGCGCTTTTCCTAGTTCCAATGATTCGTAAAGATGGTGGACCAGCAATTTTTGTTCAAGAACGTGTTGGAAAAAACGGTCGGATTTTTAAATTTTACAAATTTCGCTCTATGTACGTAGATGCCGATGAGCACAAAAAAGAGCTGATGGCACATAATACCATGAGTAGTGGGATGTTCAAAATGGATGATGACCCACGGATTACGCCTATTGGAAAATTCATTCGGAAAACCAGTCTAGATGAACTACCGCAGTTTTATAATGTCCTCAAAGGCGATATGAGCCTTTGTCGGAACACGACCACCACAAAAGACGAATATGAGCAATACACACCAGAGCAAAAGCGGCGATTGAGCTTTAAACCAGGAATCACTGGCTTATGGCAAATCAGCGGTCGCAGTAGCATCACGGATTTTAACGAAGTCGTCAAACTGGATGTCGCTTATATTGATGGTTGGACCATTTGGTCAGATATTAAAATCTTACTCAAAACAATTAAAAGTTGTACTAATGAAAGACGGAGCGAAGTAGGGAGATTATGAAAAATATTAAAATACTTGTAGCAACGCATAAAACAATTTCAAATGCCACAAGATCAAAGCCTCTATCTTCCTATTCATGTGGGACGTGAAGGTAAAGCAGATTTAGGGTATATTGGAGATAATACAGGTGAAAACATTTCATCATTAAATCCTTATTATTGCGAATTAACAGGTCTTTATTGGGCTTGGAAAAATTTGAGTTATGACTACTTAGGTTTGGTTCATTATCGTCGATATTTCACTAAGAAAAGTCAAAAATATACTGAAAAATGTTCAAATGGATGATGTTATTTTATCCTATCGCGATGCAGAAGAATTACTTTTTAGCCACGACGTTATAGTCCCTAAAAAGCGTCATTATTATATTGAAACATTATACTCTCATTATGATCATACACTAGATGGAAATCATTTGAATCTTTGCTAGACAGGTTGTAAAGAATTGTCACCTACCTATATTTCTTCTTTTTGATAAAGTGATGAGACAACGAAGTGGATATATGTTTAATATGTTCACTGCTTGAAAGAATTAGCTGATGATTACTTTTTCTTGGTTGTTTCTGATTCTAGACAGTATGTTTGAAAAATTGATTTATCTGAGTATTCTCCATTTGAAGCACGTTTGTTTGGACGTGTTAGTGAACTACTTTTTAATGTTTGGCTAGATTATAAAAAGTTACGCTTTAGAGAAATCCCTTTATGTATGGATAATGTTAATCTTGAGGGAAATCGTTCTTAAAGCGAAGTTTTTAGGTGAAAAGTATGGACAGAGTTTTTAGACAGGGGTATTCATGTATTTTTCAATTAACTTTTAAAAATAATAAATATTAGCTGTTCTTATATTCTTAGTTTCAGTATTTATTTTTAGAATGTAGATCAATTTGGCTATCTATTCCGTAGTAAAGCAATAAATTATACGCATTTTTATTTTTGTTATTAACTATAACAGCTGTTCTTAGATTATTGACAATGCCATTGATAGAATTGGAATAAAGTAGCATCTGTATTCCGCGATTATTAGTGTATTTTTGCTATGTGGTTCATTGCTACAAGATATTATGGGTTAGTAGTCGGATTAAGACATCTGCACACAGTTATTATTATTATATTTAGTTATTTTTCTTCTGTGAAAAAGAAAAATTCCGATTGTTTAATATCTACAAACAAATCATATTATTCATTGTTGCTTTTCTTTATGGTTATTTGGATCAATATTAGGATTATTCATTCTACTGGTAGTGTAGAGTCTACTTGACTGGTAAAGAAAAATGTTATTACATTGATTCCGACATACTATAATATATATTTTGAAACACAGAATATTTATGTAGTTTGGTACAAGCATTATTAGAAATACTGCTATTTTTTTACAGAAGCGCCTATGGCCTCTTTTTCATTTTTTTCCTTGCTTTTTAATTGAGCTTCTAGTAAACTAAAAATTAAAATAAAATTTACTACTTTTAGGTATTGAGTACTGACCACGACGTCTCACAACTGGTGTAATTCTCTTATTATTTAATATAGTCTACTATTTAATTGTTGATGGACGTCAAGGTAAAATTATTAAGTTATTAACATGGATATTGTTTCCGATAGTTTTTGTTATTTCTTTAAAAATAGGAGACACTATTAAGTCTCTAGATTATCTACCATTTTCAGGTTCAATAAGAACAGATGATTTTATCATTGAATTAAGACATGGCATCAAAACCTATATTTGGATCAGGATTTTCTAACCAAAAAAAGTATTGTAGTTGAATATGGGAATGTGGAGGTCAGATAATTTAGGTTTTAGTAATTCTCCTACTCAAATTACAAGTGAGGAGGAATATTAATGACAACCTTTATATAATTCCTTTTCATTAATGGTTTGGTTCATTATTTGAAATGAGACAAAGAAAATATATTTTATTTTTGTTAAAGTGTATTATATCTGTTTACGTTTATGTAACAACATCAGTATATTATAATCGTGCTGTTGTTTTTTTCCAAGATAGTGAGATTTAATTATTTATGAAAGAATTTGGTTTAGTAGAGGTAGCTTAATGAGGAAAATTATGAAAATAATCTTTTTGTTATACCAGCATGTAATGCTGAAAAACAATAAGACGAACTATTGATAGTATAATTGATCTTTCTTTTTTTACAAAGGGAGATTATTATTGTTGAGAATCGATCAACAGATTCTACATGATATATCCACAGTTATGCAAACAAATATTGAAATGTTTATTTATATGAATCTGAAAAAGGTGTTTCTAATGCACGTAATCTTGGAATTAAAAAGCTCAGTGGAGTGGATTGATTTGTAGATGCTGATGATTCTATGATAGTAAGGATTATCACTGTTCCATTTTGCTAAAAAGCTGTGAAGTGGATTTAGTGTTATTTAATTATCAAAAAGGAAATAGTATCCCAAATTACAATAGATACTATTTTGGTGGGACAAGAACTAAATGATTATAAAATAAAGATGATTGAAAAACTGACCTAGTATTTATTTGTTTGGGCTAAAGCTTAAACGATCTGTTATCTTAGGAATGGAAATTATTTTAATCCTGATTTAAAGTTGGCTGAAGATGGCGATTTTATGATTCGTTATCTGCAAAAGGTTCATTCAATTTTATTATCAAATCAGGTGCTGTATTGTTATTTTATTGATACTCTCTACAATGAGGACTTTTAATGCAACAAAGTTAAAGGGATATTAAGGCTTTACAAATCACCTCTGAATTTATTGAGCAAGAGTGTTCCAAAGAGATTCAAGAAGCGTTTAATTTGTATGTATTGACCCATTTTAATATTATCATGAGTTAGGAAAAATTTTTAAAGGAAAATCCAAAAATCATCCTTTCAAAAATAAAGTTTATGCATGAAGTTAGTCAAATAGAGATTTTCAAAAAAATCATTTGATAAATTACCGTATCGTATACCGTCCTCATCGGCACTTCCGTTGTATTGTGTAAAATTACATTTATATTCTTTAGCATTTCTAATATATAAAGTACGGGTTCTGCAAAATCAACATAACGAGAAAGCAGTAAAATGAAAAGATTTTAATTTTTGGTATGAATCTAATCCAGGGAGGAGTTGAGAGTTTTTGATGAATTATTATCGTCAGTTTTCAAAAACTCAGTTTCAGATTGATTATGTAATACTAAAGAGAAGGTTGCTTACGAAGATGAACTACTTGAAACAGGTTCGAAAATCTATCATATAACTCCTAGAAGTAAAAATCTGATTAAATATTATATTAATTAAATCGATTTTTAAACAACATGCAGTTGATTACACAATAATTTGGGTGAATCTTAATAGTTTAGCAAAATATTGATTACTTAAAACTAGCTAAGAAATAGCAGATTCCAGTAAGAATTGTTCATAGTCAGTAATAGTCAGAATATGGATAGCAAGTTACGAGCTAAACTTCATTATTACAATAGAGATCGGATAGAACAGTGGGCTACTGACTTTTGGGCATGTTCTTTGGAGGCTGCTAAGTGGTTTTATAACGAGAATACAATCTCAAAATCTTGTATCATTCCTATCGCGATTGATGTTTCAAAATCGATGTATACCGAAGAAGGAAGAAAACAAGTCCGTATATCATCTAGAGGATGATTTTGTGATTGGCAATGTCGGACGATTACACCTTCACTCAAGAGTTTATGCTACATATCTTATATGAATTGTTGCGTTTACGAAAAACGTAAAGTTAATCTTAATTGGTCAAGGAAGATGAAGAAAAGTTAAAGTTATTAGCAAAGGAACATATAGAAAATTTTGTTTTGTTTGCTGGTATTCAATCCAATATTTCTGATTGGCTTAGTGCTTCTGATTTGTTCCTTTTTCCATCTAAATTTGAAGGTCTTGTAATTGCTGTGTTAGAGGCACAAGCTAATCGAGCTACCAATGGTGACATCATTAGAAATGTGTCTCCAGATACTAAAGTAATGAAAACAGTATACTTTTTATTCACTTGATAAAAAGCTATGAGGAGTGGGCTAGATTATTGTTTGATTTTGTCACAAAAGATTGCCGCTTAAATAAAGATATAATCCAAAAACTTTGAAAATTCAGGATATGATATTCACTCAGCTTCTCAAAGACTAGAGGAAAAATTAATTACTATGTTGGAATAGGAAAGGGGAAAATATATGAACCCTAATTATATAAAGAATAAGTGGATAAAAGTGACATCGTAATAATGTTATGGAGAAAATAATGATTAACATTTCAGGAAATTCATGAATACGAAGTTGGATGTGTTCGTTATTTTGTTGGTATCTGCGAAAAATATAATTTACGCTATTATTTCTAGCTGGAGGCAGTTTGCTAGAGCGGTACGACATAAGGGATTCATAATTTTGGGATGATGATATTGATATCTTAATGCCTAGGACCTGACTATGATAAATTACAAGAAATAGCAAAAAGCTCAAGAGACGATAGATATTCTATCGTTCTTTAGAATTAGAAAAATCTAAATTATCCTTTTGTAGATATTTGATACTTATACAGAGACGAAAAACGATCGAGAAGAGCTAGAAGACATTTATGGATAGATATTTTGCCTTTAGATGGTGTACTCGATAATGATGTAGAACTTGAAAAATTGTTTAAGAAAAAGTTTATTTTGGAGACATAGTTATCTATACAGAAAGCACAATTTGGTACAGGTAAGTCATGCTAAAAACGAATTTTTAAACCATTTCTTAAATATGGATTGTTGACTTTCATTGGTATTGATAAAACTGTATTGATGAGCTAGCTCGTACTACGATTTTGATAACTGTGATTTCGTTGCAGGTGTTGCTGGGGATACGGACCTCAAGAAAAAAGTAAATAAATCGGAATATTTGAAAATTGAAAATGGAATTTGAAAACGGAATTGTTAAATGTTCCGGGATGTTGGGACTACTATTTATCATCGTTATACGGTAATTATAGGAAGTTGCCACCGATAGAACAAAGAGAAACCATATGATGGATGTTTATGACATAAAGGAGGAGTTAAATGAATATAGCAGTCATTTTTGCTGGAGGGTCTGGGAACAAGAATGAACACTAAAAACTAGACCTAAACAGTTTCTGTTGGTACACGGAAACCAATAATTGTCCATACAATTGAGTTGTTTGAAAATCATCCAGAGATTGATGGTATTAGTTGTTTGTATAGAAGATTGGATTCCATATATGGAAGAAATGAAATATCGTTACCGATTAGATAAAAATTTCCCAAATAGTTCCTGTGGAAATACTGGGCAGCTATCTATTTATAATGGTCTTTGTGTGGCAGAAAAAATATATGGCTTAGAAGATAATATTGTATTGATTCATGACGGCGTTAGACCCCTTATTACGGCAGAAACAATATCGGATAATATCTATTCTGTAAAGGAAAAGGGAATGCTGTTACTTGATACGATAGCAAAAGAAACAGTTATTCTTGTAGATGATGACAATAGAGTTGCTGAAGTCCCAAGCAGAGCGCATTCTAGATTTTACTAAAGCACTCAAAGTTTTTAGTTGAAGGATATTATAAGTGCGCACAGAAAGTCTTTGATTATGGGAGAAGATAATTGTATAGATTCTTGTACAATGATGCGTCAATTTGGTTATAATTTACATGTAGTTATTGGTCCCTATGAAAATATAAAAATTACTACCCCAGATGATTTTTATACATTCAGAGCTCTGTATGATGTTCGTGAAAATGAACAATTAGAATAACAAAAGAAAGTAATACACGATGAAATATTTTGTTGAAGAAAAACATCTGTAGATTATGACAGTAAAAACTGCAGGAGGTAAGGCACGAGAAGATATTGGTGATATTCTAACCAAAGTTGGTTATAAAAACTAATAGCTGAAGCAGAATCTGATGAACGTAAGGACTTAAATGTTTTTGAAAGATTGAACACCATATTGTAGTTAAGAATATTTGGGAGACAATGCTTCAAAAAGGTTAGAGATGGAGATGAAATTATTATCCAATTTCCAATTTTTAACCATACTATAATAAAGTTATAAAAATCGGTTATAAATCGATGGTAAAGTTATTTTACTGATTCATGATTTGGAATCTTTGAGATGGTCAAAAATTATCCTCTATACCTCTAAAAACTCAGAACCGATTAAGTCTAGAAGAAAAAGAGCATCTCACGATTTGCAACAGGAATCATTGCTCATAATGCTAGAATGAAAGAATACCTTTTAGACTATGGTATTGACAATCAAAAAAATTGTTTTTCTTAATATATTTGATTACTAATTCAAGTTTCAAAACATAAAAATCATCCTGAAAAATTCAACTTCTTATCCAAATTATTATAGTTGGTAATTTACGAGAACATATAGGCAGGATATGTTTATCATCTACCATCTAATGTGAATTTTTAATTTATATGGTATAGGTATAAAGAGACTGATGAAAATAATGTAAACCATCATGGGTCTTTTATGCCAGATGACTTACCATTTGAAATGGCAGGAAGTTTTTGGATTAGTATGGGATGGTTCATCTGGTAAATCGTGTGAAGGAGATATGGTGAGTACTTACTGTAAACAATCCCTCATAAGACCTCTCTGTACTTAGCTTCTGGGATTCCTGTTGTTATTTGGTCTGAGGCAGCGCTAGCAAAACTTTATTTTGTGAAAAATCAGTGTGGTTTTTGTAGTTTCATCTTTAGAAGAATTGAATCATATAATTAGGATTTATCTGACGAAGATTATCAGAAAATGAAACCAAATGCTCAATTCATTGGAGGAAGATTACGAGAAGGTTATTATACCAATGAAGCTTTATCTGCATTTAAGTAATGAAAGGTGTTGAAATGAACATTGAAAGTATTCAAGATCCTATTCTGCAAGAGGATTTAGAAATTTTAGGAATAATGACTTCCTTTTCAAAAATTAAAAATGTGACTGTATTTATTACAGGTGTGACAGGTTTAGTTGGCTCGCAACTTTTTAGAGCTTTTAGCATGTTTTTAATCTGTATTCACAATTTAAATATGAACATCTATGCTTTGGTTCGTAACATTAATAAAGCTCAGGCTATTTTTTGGAGAAAATGCTAAATCGTAGTGATCTCATCTGGTAATTGGAGATAGTTTAGAGGATTATAATCTATATTTCCCAAAGGAGTAAAGATTGATTATATTATACATGGGGCTACGGTTACTACCTCTAAAACAATGGTTGAATACTCTGTAGATACAATATTAACAGCTTTTAATGGAACTAATCAGATGTTAAAATTGGCAACAGAACATAAGATCCGTAGTTTTATTTATTTATCTTCTATGGAGATGTATGGGACATTTCCAACAACATTAGCTGAAACGCCTCTTGTTACGGAAAATATGCAAGGAACTTTGGATGTATTAGCTGTTAGATCTAACTATCCTGAAAGCAAACGTTTATGGAAAAATATAGTATAGCATATTTAAAAACAATATGATGTTCCTGTGAAAAATAGCGCGTCTTTCTCAAACTTTTGGTGCTGGTATTCTTTCGGGCGAAAATCGTGTATTTGCTCAATTTGCTCGTAGTGTTATACAGAAAGAAGATATTATTCTTCATACATTAGGAGAATCGGAAGGGAACTACTGTTATACTCGTGATACTGTCTATGTCTCTATTGATATTGATGATTAAAGGTATAAATGGCGAGGCATATAATATAGTAAATGAAGAAAACTCACACAACGATTGTGGATATGGCAAAAATTGGTTGCAAACTAAGGTTGGCAAAAGGGTTCCATCAGAGTTGTTTTTGACATTTCTAAGACAGATTTGTTTGGCTATGCCGTTGATACAAAGATGAAATTGTCAAGCGATGAAATCACTAGGGTGGATACAACTGTATCATTAGAAGAATCTTATCGAAGAATGATTGAAAGTATGAAAATAACAGGAGTATAATTTTATATTATGAAAGTTTTAAAAATTACGCTTTATAATCTTTCTTATCAACTGCTTGTTATAATTCTTCCTATCATCACAACACCATGCAGACACGTGTTTTAGTTCAAGTGATTTAGGAACTTATAGGTTATTTTAATTCAATCAGGACCTACTTCATCTTTACTAGCAACTTTAGGAGAAGCGAATTATGGTACGAAAGAGTTTCTGCAAATCGAAAGAATATTCAACGACTTCTGGGAATATATAGTTTGCAAGATAGTTGCAGCATTTATTTCTATAGTTCTTACCTTCTTCTTTGTTGAGTGTTCCAAGTATGCGGAATCCTGTTGCTTACATTTTTAGGATTGAGCTTGTTGTCAAAAGGCCTTGATATTTCTTGGCTTTTTCAAGGTTTGGAAAGATTTTTCGCAAGATTACCATTCGGAATATTACAGTTAAACTTTTTAGGGGTTCTATCAATCTTTTTATTTGTGAAACACCAAATGATTTATATTTATATGTTTTCTTTTGACAGGATTTGAACTACTTTGGTCAGCTCAGTATGTGGTTGCCAGCGAAGGAATTTATTGGGAAAACCATTTCGATGTTGTACATGCAAAAAGAACATTTAAAAACCAGTTATTCTGTTGTTTTTACCTCAAATTGCCATCTCGCTATATGTGACGCTAGATCGAACTATGTTAGGCGCTTTATCTTCAACTAAGGATGTGGGAATTTATGATCAAGCCTTTTAAAAATCATAAATATATTATTAACAATTGTAACTTCTCTTGGCAGTGTGATGCTTCCTCGTGTTTCAAGTTTGTTGTCTTCAGGTGATTATAAAGCCGTTAATAAAATGCATGAGATGTCTTTCTTGATTTATAATTTGATTATTTTTCCCAATTATTGCAGGATGTTAATTGTAAATAAAGACTTTGTTAATTTCTTTTTAGGGAAGGACTTTCAAGAAGCACGAGTGGCCATTGATATTATGATTGCACGGATGTTCTTTATTGGTTGGACAAATATTATGGGGATTCAGATTTTAATACCTCATAATAGAAATCGAGAGTCTATGTTATCAACTACAATTCCTGCTTTTTGTAAGCGTTGGATTAAACTTACTTTTAATTCCTTCTTTGGGATTTGTTGAGCATCAATCACATCGGTTCTGACAGAGGCACTCGTTTGGGTTATTCAGTATTACTATACTCGTTCATACCTCAAAGAAGTACCCTGATTTTATCATCAATGCTAAAAATCATCTTGTCCTCAAGCTTGATGTATATAATTTTATTATTATTGCAACCATTACTAAAAATTTTCGTCTGTTGTGAATGTTGGAATTTATGGTATATTAGGGCTGTCTTTTATATAAGTTTTATATTAGTGTTCCGAGTTGTTAATGTAAAAGAATTAAAAGAACAATTTTTAAAAATAGGAGTTATTATGTACGATTATCTAATTGTTGGTGCTGGTTTATCTGGAGCAATTTTTGCTTATGAGGCAGCCAAGCGTGGTAAAAAGTAAAGGTGATTGATAAGCGAGATCACATCGGTGGAATATCTATTGTAGAAAATATCGAAGGTATCAATGTTCATAAGTATGGTGCGCATATTTTTCATACTTCAAAATAAACGAGTTTGGGATTATATAAATCAATTTGCAGAATTTAACAATTATATTAATTCTCCTGTTGTTAACTATAAAGGTAAATTGTACACTTACCTTTCAATATGAATACCTTTTATGCTCTTTGGGGAACGAGGACACCTCAAGAAGTTAAAGATAAAATTGCAGATCAGACCAAAGATTTACAAAATGTTGAACCGCAAAAATTTGGAAGAGCAAGCGATTAAATTGATTGGTCCTGATATTTACGAAAAGTTGATTAAAAGCACTATACTGAAAAGCAATGGGGACGTTCTGCGACAGAATTACCACCATTTATCATTAAACGTTTACCAGTACGTTTAACTTTTGATAATAATTACTTCAACGACCGTTATCAAGGAATTCCAATCGGTGGTTATAATGTTATCATTGAAAATATGCTTGAAGGTGTTGAAGTTGGAGCTTGGAGTAGATTTTTTGTCAATCGCAAAGAGTTGGAAGCATCTGCTGATAATATTGTCTTTACAGGTATGATCGACCAATATTTTGATTATAAGCATGGTGAATTGGAATATCGTAGTCTTCGTTTTGAGCATGAAGTTTTAGATGAAGAAAATCATCAAGGGAATGCAGTCATCAATTAGTACAGAGCGTGAAATTCCTTATACTCGTATCATTGAGCACAAACATTTCGAATATGGAAGGCAAGAAAAACAGTTATCACGCGAGAATATCCAGCTAATTGGAAGCGTGGAGATGAGCCATCATACCCAATCAATGATGAGAAAAACAATGCTATCTATAATAAGTATTTAGAAGAAGCAAAAAGAACGATAATGTTATCTTTGTATGCTTTAGCCGATTACAAATATTATGATATGCATGTGGTTATTGAACGAGCTTTGGAAGTAGTGGAGAAAGAATTAGGAGAATAAAGTAAGAGTGAAAAAGAATAGATTGGGTTGACTTTGGAAAAAGGTTTTTCTATATTTTTAGTTTTAGTTGGTCATCGTACTATTAGGGTTATTTCAATCAAATAAATTTACAAATAGTAATGAAGCATTGATGATTTTTATAGAACAATTATATATTTTTCATATTCCTGTATTTTTGCATTATCAGGTTATTTCTTTAAAACAATTAAATCAATATACGATTTTATATTATTTACTAAAAAGAGAAAACAATTATATTAGGATTACCTTATATATTCTATTCAATAATACATTATATACTTCAAAAAGTTGCAGGAAGTACAGTAAGGAATCCGACAAGTTACATGGATTTAATTGATATTTATAAACATCCATTGGGTGTTAGTTGGTACTTATATACGTTATGGGGGATATTTATATTCTATGGATTTATATCTATTGTGATAAAAATAAAAGAATAATGCTTTTTATTAGTTTCATAGGTTTAGTTCTCTCAATGTTAATCAATGTGGAAAAATTTATTGATTAGTAAAGTCCTTGTGTGGGGTGTATTCTTTGTATTAGGTTCTGTATTTAGAGAAAATAGGTTTTGAAACATTATTCTCTAAAAGAATTAACAAAATATTCATATATACATTGTTGTTTATGGATGCTATTTATATGATAATATGGAAGAATTCTATAGGGAAACAAGTTGATTACGGTAATCCAAAAATTGTGGTCTGTAGGATTTTTATAAAGTATTATATTAGCATTCTTAGTTTTTTCCTAATGTTAAAAAGTAAACTGCCAAATATGTTTTGATTATTTTACTAAGTATGGAAGAGAAGTTTAGGAATATACATATGCATGCACCAATATGCAGTATGTTAAGAATTGTGGTGTTAAAAAATAGGTATAACTTATATATTTTTCATGTAATCATAGGCATTGCTCTGGGATGGTGTTTATCAATATTAGCAGTTAAATTATTAAAAGGATTCCTTATCTCAATATTATACTACTTCCCCAAAATTATATTAAATTCGATAGATAAAGAACATAATAGTAATATGTAATGGAGTTTCATTAATGAACTGCTACATTTCATATCAAACGTTATTATTACCACGTAATAGACTATAATTTAAAAGTTTTGTATTCATTTTACGAGGACAATGCTAATTCAACTAGTATACACTCCCTTAAATTGTTACAATCTTTTCGTCTCAACCTCAGCTTTTACTCTCCCACCTAACCCTAGCACACAAATGAAGCTTTCGCATTTTTAGAAAGTGTCTCATTGCGTGCTTTGATGCTCAAAAGAGACAAAAATATATAGACAAATGGTTTGAAAACAGGTATAACTATATTTATCTTAAAATGAAGGCATGTGGGAGGACTTTATGGACCAAGAACATCTTTTGTGGATAACGATTAGTTCATATTATTATTTCTATTTAGTTTATTATCTGGTCGTAGACAAGAGATTGTTTCGTAAGATTCGAGAGACAGATTTTCGACCGATTGATGAGCATGTCACAATGTCAGAAACAAATGCTTTTTGGACGGGGAGGATGAATGTTTTATTCTACTTTACGTTGTAGTTTATTTGTTTTTTGAATCGCATACATTATCAAGCGAGAGATGAGAAAGGCAAAGCGTCTGCACGAGCATGATTTTCTTTATCGCTATAGTGTCTATGTTACTTTTCCTTTATTGATGACAAGGATTATGGCTTTATTTTGCTCAGGATGATATGAATAATCGCTTATTGAAATCAGGAGAAACTCGACAAGAATTTAAGACACTTCCGACCATTCGCATAATATCATACATCATCCAGAAAATCAAAATAACAGCTATACTGCAGAAGAACTGGAAAGAGTCAACAGACTTACTTTTAAATATTTTACATGATTTAGCGGTGATAAAAACAGGACGTCTTTACATAGACGTCCTGTTTTAAGTCGAGGCAATATCATTTTGGACCGCTGTCTGAGCTGTGGTATAATAAGTCTATGGAAAATAAGAATAAATTACTATTGATTGACGGCTCGTCCGTTGCTTTTTCGTGCTGACTGTATAATCAAATTGACCGTTTAAGAGTCCGTCTGGCTTCACACTAATGCCATTTACAGCTTTCATCTTATGTTGAATCACTTGATAGAACGTGACAGCTGACTCATATCTTGGTGGCATTTGATGCGGGGAAGACCACCTTTCGGACAGAGATGTATGCTGATTACAAGGGCGGTCGGGCTAAAACGCCAGAGGAATTTCGTGAACAGCTGCCTTTTATTCGCGAAATATGCTAGATAAGTTGGGTATTCGCTCATTATGATTTGGATCAGTATGAGGCGGATGACATTATCGGAACTTTGGATAAAATGGCTGAAAACACAGCTGTTCCCTACGATGTGACAATCGTAAGCGGAGATAAGGATCTAATCCAGTTGACCGATGACAATACCGTTGTGGAAATTTCCAAAAAGGGTGTGGCTGAGTTCGAGGAATTTACGCAGCTCTACCTCATGGAAAAATGGGAATTACGCCAACCCAGTTCATTGATCTCAAAGCTCTTATGGGTGATTCTTCGGACAATATCCTGGTGTGACTAAAATCGGCGAAAAACAGGGCTCAAGCTTCTCTTGGAATACGGCTCTCTGGAAGGCATTTATGACAACATTGACCAAATGAAGCAGTCTAAGATGAAGGAAAATCTCATCAATGACAAGGACATTGCTTTCTTATCTAGAACACTTGCCACTATTGATACCCAAGCCCCAATCGAAATCGGTTTAGAAGATATTCTCTATCAAGGATCAGATATTAAACAACTAGGTAGATTCTATGATGAAATGGGCTTTTAAAACAATTTAAGCAAGCGCTAGAAGCAGAGATAGAGCCAGAGGAAACGACTGACATTACTTTTTGGAAGAAAGTGACGGAAGTTTGTCCAGAAATGCTCAGTGCAGACGGTTTTTCTACTTTGAAATGTTGGGGACAATTACCACATAGACGAGATGGTTGGCTTTGCTTTGGGGAAATTCACAGCAGATTTATGCCAGTCAGAACATCAGTCTTTGCAGCAGCCGGTTTTTCAAAGAATTTCTGGAAAAAATACAGCCTTGAAGGTTTATGACTTTAAACGCTCTAAAGTTTTGCTCAGTCGCTTAGGGCATTGAGCTTTCGCAACCAGCGTTTGACAGTCGTTTAGCTAAGTATCTTCTTTCAACTGTTGACAACAATGAAATCGTAACAATTGCTGGTCTTTATGGCAAGACCAAACTCGCTGAAGATGAGGCGGTTTATGGGAAAGGCGCTAGCAGGCACTGCCTGAAAAAGCTATTTTTATTGAGCCATCTAGCCAGAAAAAGTCACAGTTCTCATTGAAACGGAAAAGCCTATGACAGACTTGCTGCGCCAGCATGACCAGCTAAACTCTGCTGTATGAAATGGAGCAACCCGCTAGCTTTTGTCCCTGCATAAGATGGAAATTGCTGGTATCAGGTAGAACGCGAAACATTGCAAAACCATGCAGATTGAAAACGAGAGAATTTTGACTCGGCTAACTCAGGAAATCTATGACTAGCAGGGGAAGAGTTTAATATCAATTCGCCTAAACAGTTGGGAGGCATTCTCTTTGAAAAACTCGGGTCTGCCAACATCTTTCACTAAGAAAACCAAAACAGGCTACTCTACGGCAGTAGATGTATTGGAACGTTTGGCACCGATTGCACCGATTGTGGAGAAGATTTTGGACTATCGGCAAATTGCTAAAATTCAATCAACCTATGTTATGGGGCTACAGGATTGGATTTTAGCAGACGGAAAGATTCATACTCGCTATCTTCAAGATTTGACCCAGACAGGAAGACTATCTAGTGTGGATCCCAATCTGCAAAATATTCCAATTCGTTTGGAGCAAGGACGCTTAATTCGGAAAGCTTTTTGTGCCGGAGTGGAAGGATAGTGTCTTGCTCAGTTCCGACTACTCACAAATTGAGCTGCGCGTTTTGGCGCATATTTCGGGTGATGAACATTTAATTGAAGCATTCAGACATGGAGCTGATATTCACACTTCGACAGCTATGCGGGTTTTTGGTATTGAAAAGCCAGAGGATGTGACACCAAATGATCGTCGTAATGCTAAAGCTGTCAACTTTGGTGTTGTTTATGGGATTTCTGATTTTGGACTTGCCAACAATCTGGGGATTAGCCGTAAAGAAGCTAAATCTTATATTGATACTTATTTTGAACGCTATCCTGGAATTAAGAATTATATGGAAAATGTGGTACGAGAGGCTCGGAGATAAAGGCTATGTAGAAACTATCTTCCACCGTCGTCGGGAGATTCCAGATATTAATTCTCGTAATTTCAATGTCCGAGGATTTGCAGAACGAACAGCAATCAATTCGCCCATTCAGGGCGAGTGCAGCTGATATTCTCAAAATTGCTATGATTCGGCTGGATCAAGCTCTGACAGATGGGAATTTTAAAACTAGGGATGTTGCTGCAAGTTCATGACGAAAGTGTGCTGAAGTACCTGAAAACGAACTGACCGCTATCAAAAACGCTGGTCAAAGACATCATGGAATCTGCCATTGAACTGTTGTACCCTTGAAAGCGGACGAAAGTGCTGGCAAAACCTGGTATGAAGCGAAGTAGAATCAAAAGTCCCCCAAAGAGCTATATCATTCTGATTTTTTAGCTGTGTTCAGTTCGGATCAGAAACTTTCAAGGCAAATACATCAACTTTTATAAAATATTTGTGTTTCTGGTTCAAAAAGGGACGGTATGGCTCACGATACATGAAAGATTACGGAGAAAATTTTATGACCTATCATTTCCAAAAATCCCAGCGATGGGGTTATCAAACAGTATTTAAAAATAGCAAGGTGATTGCGGTTGTTGGCTTGTCGGATCGTGAGGAGGCAACTAGCTATCGTGTATCCAAAAGAGATGCAAGAGAGAGGCTATCGGATTATTCCGATTAATCCACGAGCAGCTGGTAGGAAAATTCTAGGCGAGACTGTGTATGCCAGTCTGAAAGGACATTCCCTTTTTCTATTGACATTGTAGATATTTATCGTCGCAGTGAATTTCTGCCAGATGTGGCGCGTGATTTTCTGGAAGCAGATGCTACAATTTTCTGGGCGCAGTTGGGTCTGGAGAATGAAGAAGCGGAGCAGATTCTGCGGGCAGCTGGTCGGGATGATATTGTCATGGATCGCTGTATCAAGCAGGAGCACACCCGTTCAATTTTTGGAGAATAAATGGCAACATTGGTGATTATCAGAGGTAATTCTGGTTCAGGAAAAACGAGTTTGGCAAAGAAATTGCCAAGAATACTATGGTCGAAAGACGCTGCTCATCTCACAAGATATCGTTCGTCGTGATATGCTGAAAGAAAAGGTCAAGCCGGACAATCTATCAATCTCTTTGACAGAAACGATCGCCCGCTATGGCTATGAGCGAGATTTGTTGGTTATCGTTGAAGGTTTTTTATGAAACAGATATTTATGGGCAAATGCTAGAAAAATTGCATATCTCTTTTATCCAAAAGTTCTGTCTTACTATTATGATTTAACGTTTGAAGAGACAGTTCGCCGTCACCAAACGAGGAACAAGAAAAGCAGACTTTAGTCCAGCTGATATGAAAACGTTGGTGGAAAGAATGTGATTTCTTGGGTTGGGAGGAAGCTGATATTTACAGATCAGGTTTCGCTGGAAGATGCTTTTTCAAAAATTTCTAAAAATATCAATTTGTTATAAAAATTAAGGTTGATTTAAGTTAACTTGGTTATACTATGTTTATCAAATGAAGACCTCCTAACTTTATTTGATAGAAATCCTAAACTTTTTCATAATAATCTCCCTAATAAAAGTCACCCATTGGTGGCTTTTTCATGTAAAGTTTGCAATAGAACACTTTAGCGGAATCACTTTACGAAAAATGGATATAACTCAAAAAAACCTGAACAGTTTGTTCAAGTCTTTTGTTGGATTGCCAATTGTTTCACACAAGAAATTAATAAAAATTGAGTCTGATTTTGTTCTTTTAGCACAGCTTCATAGAAAAGAGTCTGAGCTGTATAAACGTAAGGATAAACGTAAATGGAAGCAATGCCAAAAGTAATGGCGCTTAGTAAGTACCAACCGATAAAGGTTAAATCAAGAACAAATCGCTTTCCTTTATATCCTTTCATCATTTGGCGACTTGCACGGATGATTTTAAAGGCGCTCTCATAGCTCTGGTTTTCTAATGTGTCACAAAGAATAAATTCTACTTGCGAATAAGCGTAATATTGAGGAAGTGCAATAATAATACCGATTACCATCAAAATAAAACCGATGAGAATATAAAGTAACAATGTCCCAACAGTTGTTTGAAGTGCGGTATTTTGTGAGAGAGCTTGAGAATTGGGGAGGAGTTTTATGACACTAAAACTAGCCAGAATCATCATGCCGCTTTCCAATCCAGACGAAAAATATTCCACAGAAATAGTAATACACGTTTGAGCAAAAGTGTCATGAAAACAGGACCAATTACTTTTACTATCAAAAGTCCGAATGGAATCTGTAAAATGCACCTCTTGCCGTTTTTCCACGAATGACTTCCAGTAAGGTCCAAAAAGCAGCCGTCAAAAAGAAAGATACGATAAAACTAATCGCGATTGGGAAAAGAGAACGATTGATTCCGTGGACAATCGTATTTTGGATACCATATTGTAAGATATTATTGGACAAGGTGTCTGAAGAATAATTGTAAACAACGGAAACAATCGCCGTTAGAATTGGTACTAAAAAGAGTGCATAGATACCTTTGGTTTGACGTTGGATACGACGAGCCTCTGCCCGAAATTCACTTAAATTCATATTTGCCTCCTATATTGAAAAATATTATACCATATTCTTCTAAGAGAAAGAAAAGTTTTTATCTACTTTATCTTTTCCTTTTTTTGATAAAATCATACAGGATGTTGTGAGTCAAATGAACTCACACTGTAAAATGAAGGTCTGGGACTGTTTTTCCCAGTATCGGAGGTAAAAATGTCAGATTCACCGATTCAATATCGTTTGATTAAAAAAGAGAAGCACACAGGTGCTCGTTTGGGAGAAATTATCACGCCGCATGGCACTTTTCCAACTCCCATGTTTATGCCCGTGGGAACTCAGGCAACTGTAAAAACGCAGTCACCAGAAGAACTCAAAGAAATGGGTTCAGGGATTATTTTATCCAATACCTACCATCTCTGGTTGCGACCGGGTGATGAGCTGATTGCGCGTGCTGGTGGGCTTCATAAATTTATGAACTGGGATCAGGCTATTCTGACAGACAGCGGTGGTTTTCAAGTTTATTCCTTGGCAGACAGCCGTAACATCACCGAAGAAGGGGTGACCTTCAAGAATCACCTGAACGGCGCAAAAATGTTCCTCTCTCCAGAAAAGGCCATTTCTATTCAAAACAATCTAGGCAGTGACATCATGATGTCCTTTGATGAATGCCCGCAATTCTATCAACCGTACGATTATGTCAAGAAATCCATTGAGCGGACCAGCCGTTGGGCAGAGCGTGGACTCAAAAGCACATCGCCGTCCGCATGATCAGGACTCTTTGGGATTGTGCAGGGTGCTGGTTTTGAAGATTTGCGCCGCCAGTCAGCCTATGATTTGGTCAGCATGGATTTTTCCAGGATATTCCATTGGTGGGACTAGCTGTGGGTGAATCTCATGAAGAGATGAATGCCGTCTTGGACTTTACAACTCCGATGCTGCCTGAAAACAAGCCTCGCTATCTCATGGGAGTTGGAGCGCCAGACAGTCTGATTGACGGGGTAATACGTGGGTGGATATGTTTGACTGCGTGCTGCCGACACGAATTGCCAGAAATGGTACCTGCATGACCAGTGAGGGCGTTTGGTCGTGAAAAATGCTCAATTTGCAGAGGATTTCACACCGCTCGATCATAACTGTGATTGCTACACCTGCAAAAACTATACGCGCGCTTATCTTCGTCATTTGCTCAAGGCTGATGAAACCTTTGGACTCCGCCTAACCAGCTATCATAATCTCTATTTCTCATCAATCTGATGAAAAATGTCCGACAAGCCATTCTAGATGACAATTTGCTTGAATTTCGTGAAGATTTTCATCGAGCGCTATGGTTACAATCATTCAAAGAGGAATTTCTAGATGAATCAAGGTGAAAAGTCGTTAGTAAGTAGTCAAGAATTATTTGCTGGATGGAAAGAAACATACGCTCGCGATTTACGGACACGGTGCTTCTGGGAAATCTGTTTTTGCCAAACGTTTAGTAGAAGAACTGGGGCAAAGAACGAGTCAATCTACTTGCGGCTGATCCTTATATAATAGACGGGGAATATCGTGACTTGCTGGCGGTTAAAGAATTTCCTGAGCAAAAAGTGACAGCCTGTCTTCCAGTGGCTCATGAATTGAAGAGCTTGGAACGTGATATAAGAGCTTTGCAATCTGGCTGCGATATAGTGACGATTGACCAGCCTTGGGCACCAAGTCAGCGACTTTCAGCGGAAAAACCAATTCTAATTGTGGAAGGCATGTCAGTTGCTTTTTCTGCCGAAAGAGTTGTTTGATTTGTCCATTTGTTTTTACACCGATACAGCGACGGAATTAGAGCGCCGCTTGTCCCGTGATGTAGCAGTACGTAATCGGCAGCCTGAGTGGATTGAGAGAACGCACTAAGCACGTCGTGAGCAATACGAGCGTTATTATAGACCTTATCAAGACCTTGCAGATATATTGGTCTGTCAATCGGGAAATACTTTTAAGGTTAAAAATCTCTATTTTAAAAAAATAAAGTTACGTTAAGCTAGTTTTTAAGGTTGAAAAGTTATTCTATATTTATCCTAAAACTTTTCTTTTTCATAATCTCCCAAATGCCACTACATCATGTTAGTGGTGTTTTTGTTTGGGAAATGCTCTTTGCGATTGATTGGTTTAGTGTTACAATTAGAACAAATAATCAAGGAGATAAAAATGAAATTAAATTCACTCGACTTTAAAATCGTTGTCTCAGTTATGTTTTGTATTGTAAGTGCCTGGCTCATTCCTTTTTTAGGTATTTTTACCAGCTTCTTTTTCGGCTTTGCTGTGTGTACAGGAAGAGGGTCTGACCAGCAAAAAGAGTGGATATTATCGGATTTTAGCAACTTTGATAGGTGGTCTAGCGGCTGTTCTTCTGATTTACTGTTATCATTTCATCCCAAGTAAGATAACGTTATTCTGTCTGTTAATGTTAGCTATTCTTGGAACTCTATATGTTAGCAAATCAGTTGCCTTACCTCCTTTCTTAGCGAGAATTGCAGTTTTAACATTACTAATTGTTGCGATTATGGGAAAAAGGAGACTTGCTCTACGCAGGAAATCGACTGCTATCCACCATTTATGGTGCTTTTTGTCGCTTAGGGGTGTTTCAATAGTACCAATAAAGCAAGACAAAAATAATATTCAATACTCATTATTTAGAAAACATGAACAAGAGAAATTAGCAAGTTTTCTCTGTTTTTAACTCTTCGCTGAGCTAAATTCGTTTTTGTCTTGCAAAAGTCTCTTTTTGTCAAAAATCTCAAAAATTCTCAAATCCCTTGCAATCCGTGAATCTTTGTGTTATTCTATTATGGTGCTGTG